>OLYV01000034.1_pt1 | contig 113975 bp, 117 predicted proteins | sample 1644371 | NCBI WGS metagenome assembly OLYV01 (sample SAMEA103958124, study PRJEB25191) | human gut metagenome | biome: human-associated habitat [ENVO:00009003]; feature: intestine environment [ENVO:2100002]; material: feces | place: Germany | collected 2013/2015 | reverse complement strand
CGCAAAAAACGGATTGCAATTTATTTGCCGCCTGCGGGCGGCAAACTCTGCGAGGCTTTTTGACAAGCGGAATCCCAATCATATATATACCACAAGATACACGGTTCTGTAAACGAAAAAAATGCTCTATTTGGTGCCGAAGGGTGGATTTGTGGCCGAATTGTGAACAGCCTATATTGAAAAATGTGCAAAGAAAATTCATTTCTTTTGTGAAATATCCTGAAAAAGAAAAAGCCGGGAAACAAGGGCTTGATAATTTTTAGACGAGGGACTATAATACAAGCTGTATGAAGATTACGCATGATGGGACCGCTATGGGCGGCATCCCGTCGCGCGCCCGCCGCTGCGGCGGGTGATCGAAGCAAGGAGGAACGATCATGACGAATGTTCTGTTGGAAAAGAAGGGCCACATTGCCGTTGCCACCATCAACCGGCCCAAGGCTCTCAATGCCCTGAACTCCCAGGTGCTGGAGGACATCGACCAGTTGGTGGAGCAGGTGAAGGCGGACGACGAGATCCGCGCCCTGGTCATCACCGGCAGCGGCGAGAAGGCTTTCGTGGCCGGCGCCGACATCGGCGAGATGAGCACCCTGACTAAGGCAGAAGGCGAGGCCTTCGGCAAGAAGGGCAACGACGTGTTCCGCAAGCTGGAGACGCTGCCCATCCCCACCATCGCCGCAGTCAACGGCTTTGCCCTGGGCGGCGGCTGTGAGCTGTCCATGAGCTGCGACATCCGCCTGTGCGCCGACACCGCCGTGTTCGGCCAGCCGGAAGCGGGTCTGGGCATCACCCCGGGCTTCGGCGGCACCCAGCGCCTGGCCCGTCTGGTGGGCATGGGCATGGCCAAGCAGCTGATCTATACCGCCAAGAACATCAAGGCCGACGAGGCCCTGCGCATCGGTCTGGTGAACGCCGTGTATCCTCTGGAGGAGCTGATGCCCGCCGCCGAGAAGATGGCCGAGACCATCGCCAAGAACGCCCCCATCGCCGTCCGCGCCTGCAAGAAGGCCATCAACGACGGTATGCAGGTGGATATCGACCGGGCCGTGGCCATCGAGGAGGGCCTGTTCGGCAGCTGCTTCGAGACTGCCGACCAGAAGGAGGGCATGGGCGCCTTCCTGGAAAAGCGCAAGCACGAGCCCTATCAGAACAAGTAACCCCATTTGGTTAATTAACAGGCTCCTTACCGGGCCTGATGATTAAAATCGCTACTTAAATAAAAATTTATTTAGGAGGAACAATCATGAAAGTCGCAATCTTTGGTGCAGGTACTATGGGCAGCGGTATCGCTCAGGTTTTCGCAGCGAAGGGCCACACCGCTCTGATGTATGCTTCCAGCGTTCCCAGCGCTCAGCGTCATAAGGACAAGCTGGCCGCCTCTCTGAACAAGAAGGTCGCCCGCGGCAAGATGACTCAGGAAGCTGCTGATGATATCATGAGCCGCGTCCTGGTGGAGGAGTTCGAGGCTGCCGCCGATGCCGACCTGGTCATCGAGTGTGTTGCCGAGAATATGGCCACCAAGAAGGAGCTGCTGGGCCGTCTGGACGCTCTGTGCAAGGAGGACGCCATCTTCGCTTCCAACACTTCCTCTCTGTCCATCACCGAGATGGGCCAGGGCCTGAAGCATCAGCTCATCGGCATGCACTTCTTCAACCCCGTGCCCGCCATGAAGCTGGTGGAGGTCATTGCCGGCGGCAACACCCCCGCCGAGCTGGTCGAGAAGATCAAGACCCTGTCCACCGAGATCGGCAAGACCCCCGTTGTCGTCAACGAGGCTCCCGGCTTTGTGGTCAACAAGATCCTGATCCCCTATTGCAACGAGGGCGTTTGCGTTCTGCAGGAGGGCGTTGCCTCTGCGGAAGATATCGATATTGCTATGCAGCTGGGCTGCAACCACCCCATGGGCCCCCTGCACCTGGGCGATCTGATCGGCTGGGACATCGTGCTGAACATCATGGACGTGCTGTATAACGAGACCCACGACAGCAAGTATCGCGCAAACGTGCTGATCCGGAAGATGGTTCGTGCCGGCAAGTTGGGCATCAAGTCCGGCGAGGGCTTCTTCAACTACAAAAAGTAAATCTGTAAAGGAGAAAAGAGTATGGATTTCCATCTGACGAAGGAACAGCTGCTCGTTCGCAAGATGTACCGCGAATTCGCAGAGAACGAAGTGAAGCCTCTGGCCGCCGAGATCGACGAAGAAGAGCGTTTCCCCATGGAAACCGTCGAGAAGATGGCAAAGCTGGGCATGATGGGTATTTATTTCCCCAAGGAGTACGGCGGCGCCGGCGGCGACGTCCTGTCCTATGCCATGTGCGTGGAGGAGCTGGCCAAGGTTTGCGGCACCACTGCCGTTATCGTCTCTGCTCATACCTCCCTGTGCGCCGCCCCCATTTTTGAGAACGGCACCGAGGAGCAGAAGAAAAAGTATCTGCCTGACCTGTGCTCCGGCCGCAAGATCGGCGCTTTCGGTCTGACCGAGCCCGGCGCCGGCACCGACGCCCAGGGCCAGCAGACCACCGCCGTCCTGGATGAGTCCGGCGAGAACTACATCCTCAACGGCTCCAAGTGCTTCATCACCAACGGCAACGTGGCGGACACCTTCGTCATCATCGCCGTTACCGGTAAGACCACCGATAAGCGCGGCCGCTCCATGAAGGAGATCTCCGCTTTCATCGTGGAGAAGACCGATAAGGGCTTCTCTCAGGGCAAGCACGAGAAGAAGATGGGCATCCGCGGCAGCTCTACCTGCGACCTGATCTTCGAGGATTGCGTGATCCCCAAGGATCGTATGCTGGGCAAGAAGGGCGAGGGCTTCAAGATCGCCATGAAGACTCTGGACGGCGGCCGTATCGGTATCGCTTCTCAGGCTCTGGGCCTGGGCGAGGGCGCCGTTGAGGAAGCCATCAAGTATACCAAGGAGCGCGTGCAGTTCGGCAGACGCATCTCCCAGTTCCAGAACACCCAGTTCCAGCTGGCCGATATGCATACCCGTATGCAGGCCGCTCAGTATGTGGTGTACGCTGCTGCCATGAAGAAGCAGAACCACGAGCCCTATTCCATGGACGCCGCTATGGCCAAGCTGTTTGCCGCTGAGGCCGCTTCCGATGTGACCCGCCGGGCTGTGCAGCTGTTCGGCGGCTACGGCTACACCCGTGAGTATCCCGTGGAGCGCATGATGCGCGACGCCAAGATCACCGAGATCTACGAGGGCACCAGCGAGGTCCAGCGCATGGTCATCTCCAGCCACCTGGGCGTTAAGTAATTGAGGAGGTAAAAGGTAAAATGAAAATTCTTGTTACTGTGAAGCAGGTTCCCGATACCTCCGGTAAGGTGGCAGTGAACCCCGACGGCACCCTGGATCGTGCCTCTATGCAGACCATCATCAACCCCGACGACCTGAACGCCGTGGAAGCCGCCCTGTCCCTGAAGGACCAGCTGGGCTGCAAGGTCGTGGCGTTCACCATGGGCCCCCCTCCCGCAGAAGGCATGCTGCGTGAGCTGATGGCCATGGGCGTGGACGAGGGTGTTCTGATCACCGCCCGCGAGTTCGGCGGCTCCGACACCTACGCCACCTCCCAGATCATCGCCGCCGGCATCGACACCTACGGCGTGGAGGAGGATGACATCATCCTGGCCGGCCGTCAGGCCATCGACGGCGATACCGCCCAGGTTGGCCCCCAGATCGCCGAGAAGCTGCATCTGCCCCAGGTGACCTACGCCGGCGAGATCACCAAGGACGGCAATACCCTGACCGTCAAGCGTATGCTGGAGGATGGCTACATGACCGTGAAGGTCAAGACCCCCTGCATGATCACCTGCATCAAGGAACTGAATCAGCCCCGTTACCTGTCCGTGGGCGGCGCTTTTGAAGCCTATTCCAAGCCCCTGGTCACCATGACCTATGAGACTCTGAAGGATCATCCCCTGATCGACAAGAGCACCATCGGTCTGGCCGGCTCTCCCACCAATATTCTGACCTCCTTTACGCCTCCTCAGAAGGGCGCCGGCATGATGCTCGAGGGCGCCGGTAAGGAGACTACCGACAAGCTGGCCGGCATCCTGGCCGCCAAGCATATCATCTAAGGAAGGAGATAAGAAAATGGCTTTTAATAGTGCTGATACCGCTGCCTTCAAAAACGTTTGGGTTTTCTGCGAGCAGCGTCAGGGCGTGATGATGCCCACTACGTTCGAACTGATCTCCGAGGGCCGGAAGCTGGCTAATGAGCTGGGCGTGGAGCTGTGCGGCATTCTGCTGGGCGACAACGTGGACGGCATCGCCGCTGAGCTGGGCGAATACGGCGCGGACAAGGTTTATGTGTACAACTCCCCCCTGCTGAAGGACTTCACCACCGACGCCTATACCAAGGTGATCGTGGAGGCCGTGGAGGAGATCAAGCCCGAGGTGCTGCTGTTTGGTGCCTCCAACATCGGCCGTGACCTGGCTCCCCGCTGCGCCGCCCGTCTGCACACCGGTCTGTGCGCGGACTGCACCCACCTGGACATTGACATGCCCAACTACAAGGGCTTCCTGAAGGAAGCCTCCACTCTGCCCGAGGAGCGCATCGAGAAGCTGGGCACCGTGATGATCAACCGCGAGCCCCATCCCGTGGATCGCGACCTGAAGATGACCCGTCCCGCTTTCGGCGGTCACCTGATGGCCTCCATCATCTGCCCCCGTTTCCGCCCCGCCATGGCTACCGTCCGTCCCGGCGTTATGAAGAAGCGCCTGTGCAAGAAGGACGTTGAGATTCTGCACCCCGCCTTCGCTCTGGAAGCCTCCGACATCCACACCGAGGTCACCGAGACCGTGAAGGCTGCCAAGAAGCTGGTTGACCTGATCGGCGCCGACTTCATCGTGTCCGTGGGCCGCGGCATCAGCAAGGACGTTGAGGGCGGCATCAAGCTGGCCGAGGAGCTGGCTGAGGTTCTGGGCGGCGTCGTGGGTTCCTCCCGCGCCTGCGTGGACGCCGGCTGGATCTCCGCTGACCACCAGGTCGGCCAGACCGGTAAGACCGTCCATCCCAAGGTCTACATTGCTCTGGGTATTTCCGGTGCCATCCAGCACAAGGCTGGTATGCAGGATTCCGAGTGCATCATCGCCGTGAACAAGAACGAGTCCGCTCCCATCTTCGAGGTGGCTGACTACGGCATCGTGGGCGACCTGTTCAAGGTCGTTCCCGAGCTGATCGAGTCCATCAAGGCCGCCAAGGTTGCCAAGTAAGGTTGTTTTACGCCGAATAAAAGAGAGGCTGTCCCGCCCGGGACAGCCTCTCTTCAGCTTGTCAAAAAAGACTTTTTTGACAAGCTGAGTGCGGTTTTTCAGAACTTGAAAAGTTCTGAAAAACCTGTGATTGCAAACGAAAGACACCCCTGATGGGTTTCTTTCGTAACGATCTTCCTTTCCGATAGCGGAAGATTTCCGGGTTTTTCGACAGCCTCTCTTGACTTAGAGAGCAACTGTTTTGAGAAAAAATATGGTTCTATACTAAAATGCTGGGGCCAGGCGTGAGCCTGGCCCCATTGCCCCAATATTGACAGGGAGCATTTATCTGCGGCGTTTGCGGCGGAATTTGTCCAGCACGCCGGTGACGATGCTCCGCTCGTAGCGGTTCATGCCGAACAGCCACAGGCTGGCGGCATAGACGGCCACAAACACGCAGCCCCAGATGAGAATGTCCAGATAGCCGGACACCGGAGCCAGCACGGCGATGAGCACCGCCACAATGGCGGGTACCACCATGGACGGCAGCAGTCGGGCGATGCGGACCCAGAACCAGCGGACGTCCAGGCCCACATAGTGGCGGAAATACCAGTTGATGGGAAGGACGTTCCCCACCACCGTGATAAACAGGATGGAACCGGCCACGCCCACCAGGCCGCAGTATTTGCACAGGGGGACCATCAGCCCCACATTGACGGCGGCGGCGGCCAGATAGACCCAGGCCCGGAACCGGTGCATATTCTTGGCCCGGAGGATCTCCAGCCCCACGAACTGGATGGCGGAGACGATGGTGCTGGCAAACAGCAGCAGGGCCACGGGATAGTCCACGGCGAACTGCTCCTTGCCGCCGGCCCACAGGATCACAAAGGGACGGCCCACCGCCACGAAGCCCAGGAACACCGCCATCAGCATGATGAACTGCAGGCGTCCGGTCTTGGTCATCAGTCGGGTCAGCTCCCGGTTGGAGTCGCCCTCCGCCACCATCCGGTGGACCCGGGGAATCAGTACGTTGGAGATGGCCATGGCAAAGGACAGATAGTACACGTTCAGCTGGTTGGCACTGTAGTACACGCCGGACAGCTCCGCGCCGTGAATCCAGGTGGTCATCAGGGTGCCGATGCCGTAGTTCAGCTGGTCCACCACCACCGCCAGGAAGATGTAGAACGTGAAGCCCATCATGCTCTTCATCAGCGGCAGGTCATAGGTCCGGAAGGACACAGGCATTTTCAGCACCGCGAAGGAGTAGGCCATATACGTCAGGCCGCACACAATGGTCAGCACCAGCGAAAGCGCGGCAATAGCCGGGGAGCGGAAGCCCAACAGCAGCAGGGGAATGGAGATCAGCGGGCTGAGCACGGATTTGGCCATGGTGACGGCCTTCAGGAACAGGTACCGTTCATGGATGTTCACATGGGACTCAAAAACGCTGAAGGGGAAGGATAGGGCCGCGTTGACGGTCATGATCCGCAGGAGCTTGGCGCCCAGGGCCAGCTCCTCCGGGGCCCACTTGGTGCCGAACACCATCTGGGGGTGGGCGGCCAGGAAGAAGCCCAGGGCCAGCAGCACCAGTCCCAGCAGCGACAGGGTCACCAGGAACATACCGTTGAGCTTTGCCATTTCCTGCCGGTCCTTGGCCACCTTGGCCTGGGAATAGTAGCGGATATAGGCGCTGCCCAGGCCCATGCTCAGCAGCAGCAGGTAGGAGATGATGGGCCCCACCGCGCCGTATACACCGTATTCCGTTTCGCCCAGCCGACCCAGCATAATGGGCGTATAGATCAGCGAGATCAGCGTGCTCAAGCCCATGGACACATAGGACAGCACCGCTCCCAGCCGCACTTGATTCACTTGCAAGGGTCCACCCTCTTTCTGCACATTCGAATTATTATACCGGTTTTTTCGGGCTATGTAAAGAGTCTGTCAAGTGAATTCATGAAAATGTCACAAACTGGGACAGGCTGGGGCAGGCTGGGACAGGCTGAGACAAGCCGGGACAAGCCGGGACAAGCCGGGACAAGCCGGGGTCATGCGCGGAAATAGCCGTACAGCTCGATGATGGCGAAGAGGATGTTCAGCAGGCCGAAGGCGAAGATCAGGGTCACGGCGGCCTTCTGGCCGGAGCGGCTGCGGTCCATGCCGGAGGCCAGCAGGAGCATGGCCCCCGCCAGAGCCAGAGCCGAGACGCCGGGGATATACACCACCGCCAGCTGCCGCAGCAGCCAGAAAACCACGGCCACGGCCAGCAGGAGCATGGATAATCTGCGCTTGGTTTCTAATTTCATGAAAAAACCTCCTGATTTTTTCTGTTAGTTTACCGAATTTTCCCGGGAAATACAAGGGCTTTCGTTGAATTTGCATAAATTTGCAGAAAAACGGGACGGCTTACGCCGTGCCGCAGCCTGTCGAAAAAGTCCAGCAAACGCTGGGCCTTTTCGCATATATGTGGTAAAATAAAATAGGGTGATGAAAAAATGTTGGAACGAGGGAAGCTGGATCGCGGCGTAGTGGAAATGGTAGACCCAGGAAGTCTTGTTCCCGCCGGACATTTACTTCGAAAAATAGACGCGGCAGTGGATTTTAACCGTATTTATGAAATGGTGGAGTCACTGTACAGCGAGGATAACGGGCGGCCCAGTGTGGATCCGGTGGTACTGTTCAAGATGGTGTTGATCCAACACCTGTACGGACTGCCTTCCCTGCGGCGGACGGCGGAGGAAGTCGATCTGAACATAGCCTACCGCTGGTTTCTGGGCCATACGCTCCAGGAAGAAACACCGCATTTTTCCACGGTGAGTTATAATTTCCGCCACCGGTTTACAGCAGAAACGGTCGACCAGGTCTTTGCGTGGATCCTGGAGGAAGTGGCGCAGGCGGGATACCTGTCTCCCAAGGCAGTCTTCATTGATGGAACACATATGCTTTGGCTAACGCATAGCTCTGCTCCCAACGGTCAATTTTCTAGGGGAAACCGATTGCATCCAACTTGGAGATGCGTTCTGCTGAAAGCTCGCCTTTGCCCTTCTTCATTCGCTGCACCGTGGCCCATGCGCTTAGCCGGACCCCATGCGGGCTTGTATATTTTGCGGGTATATTGAAACTGCCATTGCTGTTCACATAGCTGCAAAGATCCTCGAAATTGTCCTTCCAAATCCTATCTGCCTCTGATTCGGTTTTAAGCGGCAGTGTTTCCAAGAGCTTTTGTTGTTCTTCCGGAATAGGGGCGCTTTCGCGCAGTCGTTTTGCCTGAACGGCTATCCACTTTCCAAGCCAAACGCCATCTACGACCGCGTTTTGTGTCAGCTCAAAATTTCCGTGTTCTTCGTAGTATTTTTTCGCGGCATGGAATGAATTCATCCACGGATCGCCGCAGTCCCAGACCATACCGACAGCATTCAGCTTGTCGATTTTGTTCTGTGCAAGCTGACCTTTGGCGTAGCTGCTCCGCTGCCGTGACAGCCATGATCTTAAAGGCATGCCATCACTCGTCCGATATTTGGCCGGAATGCTGAGATTCCCGTGCTTCTGGTAATATCGTTTTGCCTCCTGATACATTGCTTCCCATTTGGCACTGCTTCCCGACTCCCAAATCATGCCGATGGCATCTAACCGTGCAATCTGCTCTGCTGTTGGCGGGATGCCCTTTCCCTCGCCGCGGCGCAGTGCACGCAGTCTGGAAATCCATGCGCCCAAGCGAATGCCGTCGGGCGATACATAGTTGGATGGAATTCGCAAATTGCGATGGGTCCTGTAGTATTCGCTGGCAGCCAGGAAGTTTCTCTCCCAGTAGTAATCAAGAACATCCCAAATCATGCCGATGCTTTCAAGCTGCGCAATACGGTCTTCCGTGAGATAGTTTGAATGTGCACCAGCATTGTGCCATGTGCGCAGATTGCTGAGCCAGCTTCCAAGGTGAATGCCATTCTCCGTAACATATGGTGACGGCAATCTGCCGAATTGATAAAAGTGCTGCTGCCAGTAAGGCGATGAAATGTCGCTGTACTGAATGGGGTCGCCACAGTGCAGCATGGTGTTATTTCCCACATAAATGCCCACATGGGACGCGCCTGTTGTATCGTAAGTACCCTGAAAGAAGATGAGGTCTCCGGGCTTTACGTTGGCCGAGGACACCCGCGTACAGAGCTGCCGCAGGCCCTCCGCGCCCAGTCTGCCGAAGTTCCAGCCAACGCCGCAGTTGTTATAGACGTAACTGACGAAGCCGGAACAGTCAAAGGACGTGGCTGGACTGCTACCGCCCCAGACATACGGAAATCCGAGATATTTCTCCGCCTCTTTGATGATGGCGGCAAATTGCTCGTCCTCCAATGCTTCCGGAGGAATTTCGTACTTCTCATATTCCGCGTCATAATACCTGCCCACATAGGCGGAGCTTCCAAACAGGTCCGGGCGGTTGCCCAAGGTCGCCATAATCGCCGCGGAGCAGACCTTCCAGATTGAACTTCACGAAATACTTCTTTTTCTCGTCCTCGGAAAACAGGGAGCGCATAATAGACTGCTCCCAGCGGATGACCCAGGGATCAAGGGTGTATTTCACAAACTCCAAGGATTGCTGCTCAATATTAGAAAAGCTCGACTTTTCCAGATCACCGACCATGTGGGGTGGGACTCGGAAAATTCGAGCAATTTCATTGATTTGGAATTTTCGTGTTTCCAGGAACTGCGCCTGCTCTGGCGAGATGCCGATGGGCGTATATTTCATACCTTCCTCAAGCACTGCGATTTTATTGGCATTGCCGCTGCCGCCGAAGGTGGACTGCCAGCTCTCCCGCACACGCTGCGGGTCTTTGATCGTGCCGGGGTGTTCCAGCACACCGCCCGGAGCGGCGCCGTTGGCAAAGAATTTCGCACCGTATTCCTCACAAGCGATAGCCATGCCGATAGCGTTTTTTGCCATAGCGATGGGGCTGTAGCCAACCAAGCCATCGAAGCCGAGTCCGGGGATACGCCGTACACCTCCCGGTGGAGTTTTTCGATCAGCACCTCACCGTCCAGAGAAGTAAGCGTCTGAAACCAGCCGGAGCGGAAAAACCGCTCACAATCCTTTCTGACGGATTCGGCATCCTTGTCCCAGGGGTATTTCTTCAAACGGCGCAGCGCACGGCGATGGTCTTTCGCTGCCGCCAGAATAATAGCGTTTGCGAGGTTTGTATAACAGGTTTCCATTCTCATCCCTCCAAGTTGGCCTTGACCGCATCGATAAGTGCGGTCTGGGTCTTTTCTTTTTTACGGAGCGCAGTCATGATGCGCTCGTCGATGGTGTCTTTTGCAATGATGTGGTGAATGACCACGGTATCGGCGGTCTGACCCTGCCGCCACAGGCGGGCGTTGGTCTGCTGGTAGAGCTCCAGCGACCAGGTCAGTCCGAACCACACGAGAATGGAGCCGCCTGTCTGCAGGTTCAGCCCATGGTCGGCAGAAGCCGGGTGGATGAGTGCCACGGGCAGCTCACCGCTGTTCCATCTGCGGATGCTGTCGGAATCGTCCAGCAGGCTGAACGGGATGTGCCGTTTGTGCAGCCGCTCGGAGATGCGCTCCAGGTCATGCTTGAACCAGTACGCCACAAGGACGGGTTTCCCGTTGGCGGCTTCGATGAGATCCTCCAGCATATCCAGCTTGCGGTCGTGTATCTGAAACACACGCTTGTCCTCTCCGTAGACTGCTCCGTTTGCCATCTGGGAGAGCTTATTCACAAGCGCTGCGGCGTTCCCGGCGTCGATTTCTTCGCCTTTCAGCGAGATAACCAGGTCTTGTTTCATGGCATCGTAGGCTTTTCGCTCTGTTTCGGATATTCAGAAATCTGCTTAAACTGAGCCGTGAACGTCACATCACTTTTCACGGTAATTTTGTTCTGTAGTTGATCAGAGGAAAGAGCGGTGCCGGCCGGAATGGCAGTACCACTGCCGACCTGGTAGACGGCAGCATCGGCCGTCCAGTAGGCAAACTCATATCCCGAATTCGGAAGTAAAGTATCCATGATGCTGCCAGCAAAGCCGAGAGTTTCTGTCCCGGATACATTCAGCCTGTAGTAGTAGGGCTTGTTAACATCATCGTCAATGCCATAATACACAAACGGAATCTGGTCGTTTTTAGTCATGGTTCCATAATCTCCAGGGTAAAATTTAACAGCATACGATCCAGAATCCGCAAACGCCGTAATCGGCACGATGGACAGTGCCAAGCACAAAGTCAGCAGAACTGTCAGCAATTTTGTTTTAAGTGTGCGTTCTTTCATAATTTGAAAATCCTATCTTAAAGTTTTTGTCCGCATTCGGAGCAGAATACGCTTCCCTGTGTAATATCTGCACCGCAATTCGGGCATTTTGTGTTGAGCTTTGTTCCGCAATGATTGCAGAACTTAGAGCCGGCGGTGAGCAGCGCTTTGCAGCTCGGACACACGATCATTCCCACAGCCACCGTCTGACCCGCGCCGGTCACAACCACAGGCTGGCCGCCGGTCATAATGGTAGTTTCGATGACCTGAAACACCTCGCCTGGTAACTTTTTCTGTTTGAATGCACCCATTCCGGCGGTGATCGCCAGCGGCCATGCAACAAACAGACCGATTGCTCCGGCGCCGATTTTATCCGACCACTGTCCTTCGCCGATGCTGACATTCAGCTTGTCGCCCATCACTGCCATTTGCACGGCGATCGCCAGCCGCATTCCGGTAAGGGTTTTCCAGCCGTCCTTCGGCTGGCTTGCCTGCATAACATAGCCGTCCGTTGTCTGTGAACTCTGCACCTCCATGCCTTTCTCGGTGCGAAAGAAATTTTCCAACCGGGTAACGATCCCTGACACCTCAGTGCCGTTCAACATAAATACTCTTGATTCGTTCATTTGATTGCCTCCGTTTTAAAACTTCAAACAGGTTGCCTTTTTGGGGATACCTTGTTTATCTCAAGCTCGTTTTCCAAATGCTGCGACACGCTGTCGGCTATGGCGGTCGTTGCCATTCGGATACCGGTATCGGACAATCCCTGGCAAGGATGTATCATTGTTACGGTCAGTTCCGTTCCCGTTTCCTGTTCATTTACGGAGACGGAAAACCGGCTTAAATTACCGTATACCGACATCTCTGCTAAAATGGTGGATGCGTCTGTTTTTTCATATTCGGCACCGTTTTTATCCAGCACTTCATAAACGGCGAAGATCACATATTGCCGGTTATACGGCAGTATTATTCTTGTTGTTTTACTGTCCGGCAAAGCGGAAAGCTGCCTGTTCATCGTCCGACACCTCCTTTTCATCACGATTCTACGGTAAACCGTTTTTGTTATGGTGTTATTGCTTTTCAATATACCCGCTGATAGGTTCGGCATACATATTGTCGTCGGTCACTGCCTTGTACCGCTTGCCGTCGTACACATCGGTAAAACCGTTCGTAGCCTTGTAAATTTCGCCGGTCTCGGTATCGTAAACGCGCTCGTAGCCGAGGGTGGCGTCGCTCTGCTTCTGGCTCATAATGTCCTGACTTCTGTTGCGGCTTTCCCAGGAGGACATAAAGCCGTCCATGGTCGCATTGAAATTCTGGCTGATCTGCTGAGCAAGGGCAACCTTTTCATTGCTTGCCTGATTGGTGGTTCTGACAAAGCTGTCGGAATACTGCAGGGTTTTGAAGCAATCGGTCAGCACACCTTCCCACTCGATAAAGGTGTCCTTTGCGGCGGTAACGGCAACGATGTTGTAAGCCATATAGTAGCCGCCGTCCACCGCCTGAAGCTGATAGCCTACCACATTGCCGTTGGAGATGGCAAAGCTGCCAAAGTCCACCACACTGGCGGCAAATAGGCCCTCGCCCTCTTTGCCGTTATCCGTGAATGTCGCGCGAAGCTGCTCGTCGCCGAGAGCGGAGGACTTCATCGGGCTGGCAGAGGGATAGCGGTCGGTTACCGTAAAATTATCAAACCGGGGGAAGGCATATCCCGAATAAGCAGGCTCCACCTCCGATGCAAATGCAGTATACTGTGAGAATATTTTGAAAAAGCCCTCTGTAGACGGGTTATCAAGCACAGCGGCCTTAGCAAAAAGCGCCGCCTGTGTATCGCCCATATTGTAGTTCTGCTGCCATGCATCTTTACCTGCCTGACTGTGCAGCAACACATCGGCTTTGAGCAGCACAAACATCTGATTGAGCGGTTCGTTCGGGTCGCTTACCCGAATACTGTGGTAGATATTTGTTCCGCCGGTCGTTACCGTCCAGCCCTTGGGGATGGTCATGCTGAAATCGGCGGTTTCGTATTTTTCGGTCTGCATGGCTTTTGCGACCGTCTGCGTGACCTTCACGCCTCTTTCCGTTTGTTCGGTTTTTGTGCCGTCATCGTTCACAACGGTTTTGCTGCCGCAGGCGGCAAGAAGCAAGGTCATGACCAAGGCCAGCGCAAGCGCCGTGATTCGTTTTGCATGCATCGTGTTTCTCTCCTTTTCCTTATTTCTGATCATAGTCCCAATAGAAACGGCAGGGATCGTATTTTTGATACGCACCGTATCCGTCTGTAAGCACCTCGGCAATGGGGAGCATCGTATAGTCCTCGGTGATCACATGGCTTGTGCTGATGTTGCGGACATCTCCGTAAAAAGCAGTGAGCAGATCAAGCTTTCTTAGCTTTACATTGCAGTTGAGATGCTGTGCTGCAGGATAGTAGGGAGACACCGAACCGTCCGGCGCAGACTGCGCTTTTGCGTCGCTGTCGTCCAAAGGCTCCGAGGCATACACGATCTCATAAAAAGCACAGTTGGTCATCAGAATGTTCCGATTAAACAGCCGGATCGGTGTTTCACCGGCAAGCTCGGACAGATCCAAATCAAAGGCAATGTACTCCCGCCGATCCATGTCCCGATACCAATTCCAGCCGGTCGTACCCTTATCAAGGTATTTGCCCGAAAAAAGCAGGCTGACTTTACCACCGGCAACGGCGATCATCGGATCGCCGGAGTAGACCTTATCGGCATTTAAGTATTCTGCCGTATGATCCTCCAGCGTCTTTCCGTCGGAAGCATAGCGGTAAACCCTTCGGAACAGCGGAAGCTGCGCCTTATCCATCGGTGAGGCCGCAAACGGCGGGCTACTGACCTTATAGCCGGAGCCGTCATTTAAGTAGATCTCTCCCATTTCACCGTCATGGGTCAGACGCCAGTACCGGATGTTTTTTCCGGGCAGAGTGCCGACCTCCTGTATGTTCTTGCCGTTTGCCAAAACGGAGTTGAAATTTGCCTGATACAGCTTTCCGTCAGCCACCACGAGATCGTTGACGGTTTTACTGTAGCCGTGATCCAGATTACAGTCGAATTCGGCGTATTCGTTTATAATGCCCTCGCCGCCGAAAAATTTTTTGTAGTCCGATTGGTCATACGGCTTGCCGCGCTCCTTGAGAAGCGCCTGTTCCAGCGTTACCGGCTCCGCCTGCGTAGATGTGTTTTGTGAAGGCTCTGGGATTGATGTAGAACTGTATGTTTCCGAAGGCTTTTTGCCACAGGCACTCAGAGCCAAACTTGCAAGCAAAAGGACAGTTAAAATTTTGGGCAAATAATTCTTATTATACCTTTCGATCAAATATAAGAGTTTGTGTCGCACTTCGTATTCCTCCCCACCGTCTTTGCATATAATTATACTTACAGAGTGCCGATTTTGATATAAGGGAAGTCCGCCAATCTGCCGAAAATGGGGTGGCGGAACTCCGCCATTCTTAAAATCGAGGCAAAAAATATCGGTTTTTCCTGAAAAAACCGCAAAAAATATCCTCCCACATCGGCAGGAGGATAAAATGCTTTTTGTTATGTTTTATTATGCGTTGTTATAAAGAGTAACAAGCCCGATCCGTGATTTTGCACCTGTTTTTTCATATATGGCGGAGACATATCTCTCTAAGGTTCGTCTGGAGACATACAAACCATCGGCTATCGTCTGCAATCCGTCTTCGGTATTGACAAGCAGTCCGAAAACCTCGGTTTCTCTCTGCGTCAGCGAAAACTGCTCTGCCAGCCTTTGCAGTTTTTCACCGTCGCTTCGTTCGCTGCTGTCCGCTTCGGCAAGCCTGTCAAAAAACGCTTTTCTTTTGTTGGTATAGAAAAGCGCGACAATGCTGGTGGCCACGAATAAAATCAGCTCTATGGTGATCATGACAATATTGTTTTCGGAATGCAAAAGTGCAAGGGAGCCTCCCGAGATTGCAGCGGCAACAAGATTATTGACGGATCTGCCAAACCCTGACCACAACTCGGGGGTATCCGTGTATCGGGCGATCTCCATAAAGGAAGAGGTAAAGAAAACAGCAAAGAAGCCGGCGGACAGATAGAATATGACCAGACCCACCGTGAACGGCCCGGCAAACTGAATAATGACAAGGCAGGTCGTAGACAGAAGCATTACGCAGTACATGATCACACTCATATATTTTCTGCCTGCAATATCAAATAAAAAACCTGCCATAAGACCGCTGAGTGCGAGAAGTATTCTCGGCCACTGACCAATATTCACCGTTCCGTTTGCGTGGTATACGGTGACCGCATTGTCCATGGTGCCAAAAATACAGGTCATCAGTGCGACGAAAAGGACGAGGAGCAAAATGATTTTCAGGCTATCCTTTCCGCTTTCGTCGTGTTCCTCTTCGGTTTTGCTTTTGGAGAAGGCAGGGACAACGCTGTTTTTTTCTGCTTTTATCAGCATAAATGCCAGCAATAGTATAAATGCAGAAAGTATGCCGGCTTCTATGTAATCTATATGAACCAAATTGTTGTTTGCGATTTGAAGCAAGATTCCAAGCATATAGGAAACGCCTGTCAGTCGCGCAATATAGGTGTTGTCCTCTATCAGACATAGTGTTTTGTAGAATACGGCACTTCCAAACGCGCCGAGAATCAGAAACAGCAAGAGTCCCATGCCGAGTGTAAGTGCATAAGAGGCATGGCGGCATATCAAAAACAGACAAATAACCGACAAAATCGCTGCGCACATTGCAAGTGCGGTTTGCCATTTTCCTTTACAAAATCGAGAGAAAACAGGATACAGAACGAAACCGATGACGCTGATACCAAGCGCATAGTTTTGGGCATTTACCGATTGATTCCCCGAAACCGTGCGGGAGATCATATTGACAAACAGAAATTCCGCGCCCAGAAACACAAAAGTAAATAAGCTCATCAACACGATCGCCTTTGTGTAGGGGATTCGATTTTCCTCATTAAAGGCATCGCTTTGCCTGATTTTTTTCAAAATGCTGTTCATAATCAAACCTCTTACTCGCTGTCGGACACGAATTCCAACATGTCATTCGGCGTACAATTCAGTGCTTTGCAGATCTTTCCCACGGTTTCAACCGTGATATTTTCATTCCGTGTTATTTTGGAAAGGACATAGTTGCTGATGCCCGCAGCCTTTTCCAGGTCCTTCTTTTTCATATCCCTGTCAATCAGCAATTTCCAGAGCTTTTCATAGCTAATATTTATATCGTCAGCCCCGATTCAATTAGGGCTTGCTTCCTCCGAACAAAATCCGAAAACAGCAGAAGTGACTTTCAAGAATATAATAGCATATTTCTGTGAAAAACACAACGGGTTATAAAGCGATAAATTTATTATTTGCGGTTTTTCACGCTTTCACTACAGCAGAAAGAAAAAGCGCAGTTGGTTTAGGTTTGATTTGCCTTGCCGAATATCTGCCGGATAACAGACTCTTACAAACTGCATATATCCTCTTGCTTTTCTTTCTGCTGTAGTTATTCTTCAGTTGGATAGTTCACTTTCTCCTTCCACAATGACAGGTGGCACCTGTCACTTCGTCATCGCAAACTCCGCACTATTCGTTTTGCCGTAGAACGGCAAAAGCACATCTGCTCCGTTGCTCCTCCTCTCCCCAAAAAGCTGTATAGCTTTTTGGGGACCCCGAGAACGCAGTTGCCCCTTGGCGGAGGTTTTTGCTTTTTCACTCTGCTTTCAGCCGGAACAGCAGACTGCTCTTGCCGCCTTCCTTACGGTAACGCTGCTCGATTTCGAGCAGTCCCGCTTTTTTGAGGTCACGGATTCCGCGGCGGACGGTGGAGGGCGAGAGCTTGAGGTCTGAGGCTACGGTCGGGATGGCAGGTCAACACTCGTTGTTCTCATTTGTCCTGTCGGTGAGATAGATATATACCGCAACGACCCTGTGCGGCAGCTCGGTGCGGTAAAGAAAATCAAGACGGCTCATTGCTTTGCACCTCCGTTTCGGTTAAGTCTTTTATGATTTCTGCTTCCGTTATGTCGGGAGCAGTTTCTTTTTTCGGCGGTGAGGTACGGATGGGGTTGCCGCCTCTGTTCTTATCTTTCGGCTGCGTTCTCTGCGGCTCGTTCTTGGGGCTGGCCTGTTGCACCTGACCGCCGCCGTCAGCGTCGCTCGGTGCAGGCGTTTCCTCTTTCCACTCCGGCGGATATTTTTCGAGGATGCCGTCTTGAATTTCTTTCTTGTCGGCATACCTGACCTCACGGGTGCCTTGGGCGGGTACGGTGTAAGGGTGTTCATCGTTAAACTCAATGCCCCATTTGAAGAACAGCTTGAGGTGTACCCACATCGGATGCACACCCGTTTTCATCACGATAAAGTCGCCCTTGGGCAAGGACTTGAGTTCGTCCGGTGTCAGCAGCGGTCGCTCTATCATTTGAAGTGATTGTGACAGATCGTTTTTGGAACGGCTGACCGAGCCGCTCATGACTGTGCGAGAGCCGAGCGCCTTGGATAGCGTTTCGGCCGAGCTGCTGTTTGGTGCGAAACCGCCGAAGATAGTATCCTGCGTATTATAAGCATTATATTGATAATACTAAATTCAACCTACAATCATTAAATCTCTAAGATTGAAAAACAATCATTTAACGATTGCACCTATAATTCAACGATTACCCTCAGCAGTTCAACGAATACTCGGCTGTTTAACGATTACAGCGGTGTAGAAAGCCGTAATCTCCATAAAACACATAGAACCCCGCCGCAGAAACGCTCTGTGACGGGGTTTGTTATATGTCTGAACAGCCGAAAAGCCCTATTCCAAGCGGTTTTCGGGCATAGAAAAAGACCACCGTAATTCTATCAAAATTACGGTGGACTTATGGCAAATAACCCTAATTTTGATAGAAACTCGTTAAGGGGGGTGCAACTACGGTTTAGAGGGGGTGCAGTTCTCAATTTAGGGGGTGCATTTTCGATTTTAGGGGGTGCAGTTTGATGCACAACATAAAAGAACTCCAAATTAGCATTTTTAGCGCATCAAATGCAATAATCTTTCCATTTTGGTGTCCCACTCTCTGCTGGAATCGGCGCACTCTTTCAGCTCAGTTTCGATTTCAGCATTTATCGGCAAGTTTTTCTTATAGCGGATGGTATGCTCAAGGCTTGCCCAGAAGTCCATAGCGATTGTACGGAGTTGTATCTCCACCGGCACATGGATCTCTTTATTCGCAAAGAATACCGGCAGCCGGATCGTCAGGTGCAGACTACGATAGCCATTTGGCTTGGGGTGTGAAATATAATCTTTCTCTGTGATGATTTCAATGTCAGACTGTTTTTTTAAGCACTTTGCCAAAAAGAACACGTCCTCCTCGAAAGAGCAGATCACACGCACACCGGCAACATCCATGATATTTGCCTGCATGGTCTGAAAATCCAGAGGAAGTCCGCGCTTCTGCATCTTATTCATAATGCTGGAAGGCGACTTCAAGCGGCTTTTCATACTTTCTATCGGATTGCGATCATGCTGCAATGAAAACTCTTCGTTCAAAATTTCCAACCGGCTTTCAAGTGCTTTCAGTGCGCAGCGGTATTGCAGCATGACTTCCTGATACCTGCGATTTTCGCTTAAGAGGCGTTGGCATTGCAGATCATCCAAGCCTTTATCTGCCGCAACCGTCAAACCAAATAGATTTTCACTCATAGCTTCTCCATTCCGCAGGGATAGGTGCTCCGCGCTGTCTGCCGCTCTTGTGTTACGACCTGATAAAAACTGTATCCGCCGGAGAGATGGGAACAGGTGAAGCCGTACTGCGTCAAAAGCCGGCAGGCCAGATAACTGCGAAGCCCTGTCTGGCAATTCACATAGACAGGCTTACCCCGGTCTAACTCGTCCAAATGCTCCCGCAGATCGTCCAGCGGAATATTGTGGAATCCATTCAAGTGGCCACGCCGATATTCGCCTTCCGTACGGACGTCCAGCAGCGTCGCACTGCCATAGAAAGGCAAGTCCTCAACCTCATTCCAATGGAACTGCCGTACCTTCCCGCTCTCCAAATCCTCGATCATAAAACCGGCCATATTGACCGGATCCTTGGCAGAGGAATAGGGCGGCGCATAGGAAAGGTCAAGCTCCGTCAGTTCCAAAGCTGTCATTTTTGCGCGAATGGCCGTTGCCAGTACATCAATGCGCTTGTCCACGCCCTCGCCGCCAACGATCTGCGCACCGAGCAGCCGCAGGCTTTCTTTTTCATACAGTACCTTCATTGCCATAGGCTGTGCGCCGGGATAATAGGCAGCGTGGGATGCCGGGAACAATACGACTTTGTTGTAAGCGATCCCTGCTGCCTGCGCCGCCTTTTCATTGATCCCCGTAGAGGCCGCGGTCAAGCCAAACAATTTCAGAACAGACGAACCCTGAGAGCCGGTAAAGCGGCTGTTTCCGCCGCAGATATTGTCAGCAGCAATACGCCCCTGCTTGTTGGCAGGCCCCGCCAGCGAGATCAGCGCTTTCTGGCCGGTCACGAAATGGGTGACCTCTACGGCGTCGCCCACAGCATAGATGTCCGGCACGGAGGTTTCCATCCACTCGTTGACAGCGATGCTGCCACGAATACCAAGTTTGAGTCCGGCTTCTTTTGCCAAATGCGTATCCGGGGTAACACCGATGGCCAGCAGCACCATATCCGAATGCAGCGGCTCACTACCCTCCAACAGCGTCAGCACGGAATCTCCGTCCTGTCGGAATCCGGTGACGGTTTCACCCAACCGCAGAGCCACGCCGTGTCTGCGCATTTCCGCATGGACAAAGCTCGCCATATCTGCATCCAGCGGCGCTAATAGTTGCTTCGGACGCTGAACGATGGTGACGGAAACGCCCATCTCCACAAGGTTCTCCGCCATTTCCAGACCGATAAAGCCGCCGCCAGCCAAAACAGCGGTTTTCGGCTTCTGATCCTCTACAAAGCGCCGAATACGGAGGGTGTCCTCCACGGTGCGCAGGGTAAAGACCCGCTCGCTGTCCACGCCGGAAAGCGCAGGAACCGTCGGCTTTGCGCCGGGTGCGAGGAGCAGTTTGTCATAGGTTTCCGTGTAGACCTTTCCGCTATCCAATGCGTGAACGGTGACGGTTTTCTCTGTGGGATTGATCGCAGTTACTTCCTGCCGTACCCGCACATCAATGCGAAAGCGATCCCAAAAGCTCTCCGGAGTTTGCAGCGTCAGTTCTTCCTGCTCTTTGATCACACCGCCCACATAATACGGCAGGCCGCAGTTGGCATAGGACACATAGCCGCTGCGCTCGATCATGATGATCTGCGCGTGTTCATCCAAACGGCGGATGCGGGCGGCGGCAGAAGCACCGCCCGCCACACCGCCTACGATCACAACTTTCATCTCGCACCCTCCACCATTGCGGCGATCTCCGGCTTAGACCGATAGCCCACCGACTTGGCGACGGCTTTTCCGTCCTTGAATACGACCAGCATAGGGATGCTGGATACCTGAAAACGCATCGCCAGCTCCATTTGCTCGTCCACATTGACCTTGCCCACCTTGAGGGCACCGGCGTTTTCTTCAGCGATCTCGTGGAGCACGGGAGCGAGCATTTTGCACGGCCCGCACCAGTCGGCGTAGAAATCCAGCAGGACGGGCTTGTCGGCGTTCAGCACCTCATTTTCAAAATTCGCAGCAGTAATTTTCAGTTCAGCCATGAGTAAGGCTCCTTTCTGTTATCTTTGTTTATTCTTTGTTTTTCAGCTTGCAAATACTCTGGGTCATAGTCCCCATGGGGCAGAAGGCGCACCATGTACGGGGCTTGTAGAGCACCATAACGATGAGGCCGATGAGCAGCGAGGTCAGCATCAAGCTATAAAAGCCAAAGCTGAACTGCGCCACCCAATCAGCGACTGTACCGGCTGTATAAGTCCAGCCCCAAGGCACACGGAATGTCCAGAACAGCTTAATGGCCTCCCGTAGGGACGCAGCACCAGCAGCGACCAGATAGGTCTGGAACACCATATTGCCGAACATCGTCAGGAAAAAGAGCAAAAAGCCATAACGGAACCACTTGGAGGACATCCAGCGGGGCGTGGGCTTACAGCGGGAGCATTTAAGGTCTGTCCCCAGCTTGCTGAACAGCTGTCCCCGTCCGCAGAGGTGGTTGCAAAAGAATTTGTTCCCGCCAAAGATGGCTAAGAACAGCGGCAAGAGAAAATCGATCATGCCCAGCCACGCGAACAGGATATTGAAAAAGCCCAGTGCAAAATAGATGATGGCATATACCCACAGGTAATCGTACCAATGCTTCGCTTTCATGCGTCAGCCCTCACTTTCACCTCAATGCAGCCGACGGGGCAGAGCTTTGCGCACTTGCCGCAGCCTACGCAGCGTTCCGCCTCCACGGCGGCGTAGCAGCCACGGCGCACCTTGACGGCCCCCAGTGGACAGGTATTTTCACACACACCGCAGGCGACACACCGCGTCCTATCTACGGCGGCCAGTTTCTTCGACAGCATAGCTTTCCCCCCTTAATCCTGTAAGGATTTGTAATAGAGCATACAGTGGCAGAATCCCTCGAAGCCCGGATCTGCAATTTGATCCTTAAACTCCTGGCACATACATTTGGTCGCCTCTGTGCGCTCCCTGCGGCAGGGACAGTATCCTCCGGTGCGCTTGAGTCCTTCCCGGATGGTATTGACAATCTCCTGATCGGGATTGAGCTTGATTTTCATGTTCGCCACCTCTTTTTTTATTGTGGCTTTATCATACCGCATGGCAAAGCATTTTTCTGTGACGAGGTCACATTACGGAAATCTTTGTACAAACCCAAAAGAGCTGTGAAGCAGTATGTAAGATACCGCTTCACAGCTCTTCATTTATAGGTCCTGTTGTACTTCTTTACTCAGCCGCAGAAAACTGATCTTTGCCAACTGAACATAAGGGGCATTCAAAATCATCCGGAATATCTTTCCATTTTGTACCCGGTGCAATGCCGCCTTCCGGATAGCCCTTTTCTTCATCGTATTCCCAACCACACACATCACATACATATTTCATAATGAAATTCTCCTTTGATGTTTTTTATTTCGCACACAACATTAGCCCGACTTTATCGTCATCAGAAACAATAACGATTCCTATCTTACTCAAAGAATATCCACAGCTTCCGCTTGTTTTACTCTCTTTGTTTTCTTATTCCCTGAAATCATTTTATGACCCGTATATACTGCCATAACCATGCAGATCAAGGAACTAAGCGCAAGGTACTTATGCGCTGTTTTTGAGCCTTTATATCCAGTGCAAAAAGTTCCAAACATGGTAATTACCGCTCCGATTGACCAATATTTATGTGCTTTCATGACTTGTTTGCCTCCTGCCTGCAATACATGACATTCAGTTCTCTATGTTGGTTCTAAGATACCATGCACGGAACAATCACGCCTTCCACAGACTGTGGAGGTTGCAGTAGGCGTAGACTGCTTCGACCTCGTCGCCCTCGCAGAGCGCAAAGCAGACCTCGGGCTTCTCGCCGGGGTGCAGTTCCTTGCGCTGGTTGCCCTGCTTGGTGTGGAGGGAGACCCACTCAATGTAGTGTTCCGGCAGCATGGGATGCTCCACGGAGCCGACCTTCACATGGACGATGCCGTTTTCCACCGTCCAGACGGGAACATGCTTCTCCACGGCGGCGTCGGTGGTGCCGGGAACGATCTCGCTCATCGGCTCGCCGCAGCAGATGACGGGAACGCCCGCGTCCTTGACCTTGGCAATGATATTGCCGCAATGCTTGCAAATGTAAAACCTCTGCTCCATGATGATTCTCCGTTTTCTTTAATAGTTTTCCGCGTGAATTTCAAAGTAGCTCTGGGGATGATTACAGGTGGGGCAGATCTCGGGTGCTTTCTCACCAATCACGATATGCCCGCAGTTGCGGCACTCCCAGACCTTGACCTCGCTCTTGGCAAAGACCTCCGCCATCTCCACATTGTGCAGCAGGGCGCGGTAGCGCTCCTCATGGTGCTTTTCGATGGCGGCGACCAGACGGAAACGCTGGGCCAGCTCGTGGAAGCCCTCCTCGTCGGCGGTTTTGGCGAAGCCGTCGTACATATCCGTCCACTCGTAGTTCTCGCCCTCAGCGGCGGAGAGAAGGTTTTCGGCGGTGTCACCAATGCCGTTCAGCTCCTTGAACCAAAGCTTAGCGTGTTCCTTCTCGTTGTCAGCGGTTTTGAGGAACAACGCCGCGATCTGCTCGTAGCCTTCCTTCTTGGCCTTGGAGGCAAAATAGGTGTACTTGTTGCGTGCCTCGGACTCACCGGCAAAGGCGGCCATCAGGTTTTTTTCGGTTTGAGTCCCTGCGTATTTCGTTTCTTTCATGGTGGATACTCCTTTCAGATTTTCTGCTCATATTATAACACGGATTCGTGTTAAAAACAATATTTTCATTTTAAGTGATTCAATCCGCCTGTATCCCGCAGCGTGATCGCACCGCGCTTCAGCTCCACCAGCCCGTCCTCCGAGAAGCTCTTGAGCATCCGCGCCACCGCCTCCCGCGCCGAGCTGATGTGCTGGGCGATCTGCTCATGGGTCATGCGTATCGTGTCGGAGCCGGTACGCTCCGCTTCGGCAAGGAGAAATTCTGCCAGCCGACGGTCCAACCCCTTGAACATGATCTGCTGCATCGCCCACATCACATCAGAAAACCGTTTCGTTGCCAGCTCATAGAGGAAGCAGCGGACATATAGATTTTTCTCCTTGAGCGCAGCAATGACATTTGCAGGGATAATCAGAACGTCCGTATCCATTCCTGCGGTCATTTGCGTATCAAAGGTGATTTGACTGATCACACAGGAGGCAGAAAGCACGCATAATTCGCCCGGATACAGCCGGAACAATGTGACTTCTCGCCCTTCCTCGGAGAGAAGATAGGTGCGAATTTCACCGGAAAGAACGAACATCATTCCGAGACATTCGTTGTCGTTGCTGTGCACGAACGCACCCTTTTCATAATGACGGACAAAGGCACTTCGGCGCAGCGTTTCTTGCTCCTGTTCGGTCAAGGATGACCAGAACGGAAGTTGTGTCAGTGTGCGTTCCATATCAGTGGCAGCTATGCTTGCCGCAGCCGTGGTCACCGCAGGTGTGACCAGCTTCGCCGTGCTCATGATCATGGTGGTCACAGTGAACATAGGGATCGTAGTCCAGACTTCCGCTGAGCAATGCGTTCACCGCTGCGTCAGCGTCCCCGCTGACACCGCCGTAGAGCTTGATGCCCGCTTCGGCCAGAGCTGCCTGCGCACCGCCGCCGATGCCTCCGCAAATCAAAGTGTCCACGCCGTTCTGCATCAGGAAGCCTGCCAGTGCGCCGTGACCGCTGCCGTTGGTATCAACAACTTCCGCATGAACGATTTTGCCGTCCGCAGCTTCATAAAGCTTGAACTGTTCGGTGTGGCCGAAATGCTGAAAAATTTGACCGTTTTCATAGGTAACTGCAATTTTCATAATGGAATCTCCTTTGTAATTTTTGTTGGATTTTTCTGCGTTGGCTCTCTGCATCCGGCAGCAGCGGCCGCAGTGGACTGCCTCCCGTCCTCCGCAGATGCGGTAGTTTCCCCCGGTGATGTGCAGCGGCTTCCCGTGGACAAGACACGCTGCGATCTTGCGCCGTGCGCTTTCGTAAATCTCCTGCACGGTAGAGCGGGAAATATCCATCTGCGCGGCACACTGCTCGTGGGTTTGCTGCTCCAAGTCAACCAGCCGAATGACTTCGTACTCGTCCAGCGTCAGCAGGATCGGCTCACTATCCCCACATCCGTCGGGACAGAATGTATCGACTTGTGGTGTGCCACAAATCCGACGGCATCGTGGCGGTCTTGGCATGGACACGCCCCCCCTTTTTTTGTTTCCGGTATATACCGATTATAACACACCGGACAGAAAAAAGCAATATTCTTTTCAAAAACTGCTGCAATTTCCATCCACATGTGACAGAACTTCGCAGAGCATGATGAATTTGCTTGGATTCATTATGAGTTTAGTTTACATGCAAGCCGTTCACGGGCGGTTGTCCACCTATGAACGGCTTGTAAATTCTCAAAATTTTTTAGTCCCTACTTGACCGCTTTTTCTTTCACCCACAGGAGAACTGTCCGGTGGGTGATTTTTAATTGCTCTGCGGCCTGTCTTGCGGAAATTCCGCTCCAGCCGCCGGCAGCGCTCCCGTGTCGAAACACGTGCATCGCCATAGTCTGACCTTCAATCAATCGGATGGATCAGTTGCAAACAAATATGCAGCAGCCCAGACCGCTTTCAACGGCAGTCTGGGCTGTTGTATATGGAATCGGTTATTCCGGCTCAGTGTGCGGCCAGCTCGCAGGTGCGTTCGTAGGCGGCGATCACTGCGTCCATGGCAGCGGCGCGGGCGCCGCGCTGTTCCAGCGCGCGGACGCCTGCGATCGTCGTTCCGCCGGGGCTGCAAACCTCGGATTGGAGCTTTCCGGGGTGCTTGCCGGAGGCAAGCGCCATTTCTGCCGCGCCGATCATGGTCTGTGCGGCAAGTGCCAGCGCCTGCGGATATGGCAGGCCGCAGCTTACGCCGCCGTTTGCCAGCGCGTCCAGAAACAGATAGACGAACGCCGGGCCGCAGCCGGAAACTGCGCTGCCCGCGTCAAGCTTGTCCTCCGGCATCCGCATCAGAAGCCCGGCCGGTTTCAGTGCTTCTTCCAGTGCGGTCAGCTCATCCTCCGTAACAGTATCGTCCGGGGAGATCAGAACCACGCCCTTCCCAAGCGCGACCGGCAGATTCGGCATGATCCGCACGACCGGGCAGGGGAGGCCCAGCGTTTCTCTGATCGTCCTGATCGTAACGCCTGCCGCCATGGAGACGAGCACGGGCCGATCCGTCCGCGCCGAAAGCGGCGCTTTCAGCTCTGCCAGCAGCGCCTGGAGCATCTGCGGCTTGACGCCGAGAAAGATGTATTTGCAGCCTTCTGCGACCTCCAGATTCGTCCCGGCTGCGCAGCCGAGCTCTGCGGCCAGACGCACCGCCTTGTCCGCTGTGCGGTTGGACAGGAGCATACCCGCGCCGCTTTTTGCCGCAGCCTGCGCCAGCGCGCCGCCCATATTCCCGGTTCCGATAAATCCAAGCTGATAGGTTGACATAAGTTCCTCCTTACCGGGTCTGCCCGTCGCCCGTTATAATATATTTATAAGTCGTCAGCTCCCGCAGACCCATAGGGCCTCTGGCGTGGAGCTTCTGCGTGGAAATGCCCATTTCGCAGCCGAGGCCGAATTCGCCGCCGTCTGTAAACCGCGTGGATGCGTTTACATAAACTGCAGCACTGTCAACCAGCTGCGTAAAGCGCTGCGCGGTCTGCGCGTTTTCGGTGATGATCGCGTCGGAATGGTGCGTGGAGTGCGCGGCGATATGAGAAATCGCCTCGTCCGCGCTGGAAACGGTCTTGACGGCAAGAATATAATCCAGAAATTCCGTGTCGAAATCCTGTTTCCCCGCAGGTGTGCCGGAAATGATCTGCTGCGCAGTCTCGTCCAGACGAAGCTCGACGGGCGGCAGACCGGCCGCAGCGCGGTCGTCGACAAGGCGCTTTTTGAGCATGGGCAGGAACTGCCCGGCGATATCCGCATGGACGATTGCGACTTCTTCCGCGTTGCAGACGGACGGGCGGCTGGTTTTGGCGTTTTCGATGATATTCAGCGCCTTGTCCAAATCTGCGTCCTTGTCCACGTACACATGGCAGATGCCGGTGCCCGTCTCGATGCACGGGACGGTCGCCGATTCGACGCAGGCGCGGATGAGTCCCGCGCCGCCGCGCGGGATGAGCAGGTCAACCAGGCCGTTTGCCGTCATAAGCTCGTGCGCACTCTGCCGCGTGGTGTCCGACACCAGATTCACGAAGGCTTCCGGCAGGCCGACGGCGCGCAGGCCCTCGTGCATAGCCGCAACAATGGCTGCGGCAGAACAGTATGCCTCTTTCCCGCCGCGCAGGACGCAGACATTGCCGCTTTTGAGGGCGAGCACCGCCGCGTCAGAGGTAACGTTCGGGCGGCTTTCATAGATAATGGCGACGACACCCATCGGAACCGCAGTTTTGCGGATCACAAGTCCATTGGGCCGCTTCACCTCAGCCAGAATTTCCCCAACCGGGTCAGGGAGCTTCGCGACCTGCCGCATACCGTCCGCCATGGCGGCAATGCGTCCCTTTGTCAGGCGCAGACGGTCGAGCATGACATCGGAAATGACGCCCTGCGCCGCGTGCAGATCTTCCGCGTTTGCGGCGAGAATGGCGTCCGTATTCTTTACAATTGCATCGGCCATCTTGTAAATGGCCTGATTTTTTTCTTCGCTGCCGAGCCATGCCAGCTGCGGGCAGGCGGCCTTGGCCTGCTGTAAAAGCGCCTGTGTCGTCATATGTCTGCCTTCTTTCCTAAAAATCTTGTGCCGATGGATCTGCCGTCGAGCAGCGCATAGAGCTTTTCAACCTCCGCGCCGTTGGCGATAATCATGTCCGTTCCGGCTCTTGTGACGATCTGCGCAGCGGTAAGCTTGGTTTTCATGCCGCCGGTTCCAAGCTCGGAACCCTTGCCGTCGGCAAGGCGCAGAATTTCTTCTGTGATTTCGGGAACCAATTCGATGCGCGCAGCGTCTGGATTTTTATGCGGGTCGGCAGTGTACAGACCGTCAATATCCGACAGCAGCACGAGCAGATCGGCGTGAACGCTGGTCGCGACGATGGCCGAGAGCGTATCATTGTCGCCGATGCCGAACTCTGCGACGGAAACCGTGTCGTTCTCGTTGACGATCGGAATCGCATCCAGCTCCAGCAGGCGCTGGATCGTGTTCTGGAAATTCTCGTGCCGGACAGGGTCGGCGATATCGTCCGCCGTCAGCAGGATCTGTGCGACGGTGTGGCGGTATTCGGAGAACAGCTTGTCATAGGTATACATCAGCTCACACTGACCGACTGCGGCGGCAGCCTGCTTGGTCGGTACATCTGCCGGCCGCTTTCCGAGGCGGAGCTTGCCCACGCCCATGCCGATTGCGCCGGAGGAGACAAGGATCACCTCGTTCCCGGCGTTTTTGAGGTCGCTGAGCACCTTGCAGAGCGCTTCCATCTGGCGGATGTTCAGCCTGCCGGTTGGATGCGTGATGGTGGAGGTGCCGATTTTAATGACAATGCGCATACAGGCGTCCCTTCTTCCGTATCTTGCTGTGTGGAAGTATAGCATATTACGGGTCGCATGACAAGTGCTGATTTCGAATGCAGTTCATGAAATTTCTTCATGTAAAATATTATCGTGATATACCTTGACAGGCGAGGTATATCGTGTTATACTAGCCGCACCGAAACGGAGGTGGGGATGTGTCCATTCGGGCAGACGTGATCCGCGGTCATACGGACGCGGTGATCCTGGCGCAGCTTCTGCGCCGCGACAGCTACGGCTATGAGATCAACAAAACCATTGAAAATTGTTCCGGCGGCGAATTCGTCCTGAAGGAGGCCACGCTCTATACCGCCTTCCGGCGGCTGGAGGACAGCGGGTACATTACCTCCTACTGGGGCGATGAAGCGGTCGGAGCCAGACGGAAGTATTACAGAATTACAGAAAAGGGCCGGGAGGCTTACCGGCAGGCGCGGGCAGAATGGGACGCAAGCGTGCGCATTCTGAACGCATTATTGGAGGGAGAAGCATGAGAGAGAAGATCAGTGTCTATGTAGATGAACTTTTTTCCGATGCTGCGCTGACCATCCGCAACGCGGAGGTGCAGCAGGAGATTTTGCAGCATACGCTCGACCGGTACGACGATCTGATCGCCGCCGGAAAATCAGAGCAGGAAGCGTATGACGAGGCCGTCGGCGGCATCGGCGACGTATCGGAGCTGTATGAGCACAAGCAGGCGGCGGAAGAACCCAAAAAGCGGGATTTTCCTGCGCCGCCTACACCGGACGCGGTATCCACTGCGCCGCAGACCGGCAGGAAGAAAAAGCTCCCCGGCTGGGCCATTGCGCTCATCTGTGTAGGTGTGGCCGCGGCGATTCTGGCGCTGGACTTTGCGGGCCAGGCAGCCTTCGGTGTGCTGCGTGTGGGGGAACGCTATATCTATGAGAGCGCAGGCAGCTATGAAACGCTGGACCGCACCGGCTTCGGCAGCAAGGAGCAGCCTGCAGCGGCTTCCGAGCTGCTGACAGATATCACAGAAATCGAGATCCATTGGCTGACCGGCGATGTGTATCTGGTCGAATCGAACGCGGACGGCGTGGCTTTTCAGGAGGATTATACCGGAGACAATGAGGATTACCGGATGCGCTACAGAGTCAGCAACGGAAAGCTCATCATCCAGCCGTGCAAATCGAGGCTTTTCAGCAACATGGATCTGCCGAGAAAGGCGCTGACCGTCTTCCTGCCGGATACGCTGACGCTGGATAACATTACGGTCGAGACTGTCTCGGCGAATGTCGAGCTGATGGGAGGCAGCGTGGATTCGCTCACCGTCAGCACCACAAGCGGCAATATTACCGGTCCGGGGCTTCTGGCTGAGGACTACGACTTCGGTACTGTCAGCGGAGATATCTCCCTGACTGCGCTTCCGGCGGACGGCAGCGATATTGACTGTGAGACCGTTTCCGGGGAAGCGCGCATCAGCTGCACCGCAGCCCCGGATGAGGTCAGCTTCAACAGCGTCAGCGGCGATCTGTGCCTTACGCTTCCGGAGGGCAGCTGCCGGTACACGCTGGATCTCAGCACCGTCAGCGGCGACCGTGACACCGACGGCTTCCTCTCCAGCGGCGATAAGCTCTGCGCCATCACCGCAGAAACCGTCTCCGGCGATGTCGAGCTGCGGACAGGGCCGTAAAAAAACAGCTTGCAGCAGAAATGGCCAGCAGCTACGCTGCTGGCCAAAATTATTTTTATGCCTGCTTCCACTTGCGGCAGCGGCGTGCTTTTTTGCGGCGCCGGACAATGCCGGAGATCACGAAGAACAGGATCACTGCGGCAATGGCCGCAATCGTCAGAATCAGATACAGTGTCGTGTTTGATGTTGAGGTCTTGACGGAAAGCCACAGGTCATTCATCACCTGCGTGGCCTCCACGCCGAGCTCGGCAAAGGATTCGCTGCGCGCAAGCGTCTCGTCGTCCGGGTAGGAGACGGGGCTGGACGTCACTTCCTCATCCAGATAGTCCTTTGCGGCAGTCTCCGGGGTGGAATAGCCGATGTAATCCAGATTGGCGGCGGAGATATCCGGGCGGCAGAGGAAGTTGATAAATGCCTCCGCGCCCTCCTTGTTCTGGCAACCCTTCGGGATGCACATGGCGTCAATGAAGATATTGAAGCCCTCTTTCGGGTGGCTGAAGCCCAGATCGGGATTTTCCTCGACCATGGTCAGGTAGTCGCCCGCGTAATAGGGAGCTGCCCAGGCTTCGCCGCGCTCCATGCGGTCAAAGATCTGATCCATGACATAGCCCTGCAGAACAGGGGACTGCGTGGCCAGCAGGTCGGCGCAGTTTTTAAGCTCCTGCTCGTCCTCCGTGTTGAAGCTGTAGCCCAGCATGGATTCCGCAATGGCGAATGCGTCGCGCGGGTTATCGAACATCAGAAGCTTGCCCTGATACTTGGAATTCCAAAGGCAAGACCAGCTTTCCGCATCCTCGTCCGAAACGTAGTTTTTGTTGTAGATCAGACCGACCGTGCCCCATGTGTAGGGAACGGAGTAGGTGTTTTCCGGGTCGTACGCCTGATTGCGGAAGGCTTCGTCAATGTATTCGTAGTTCGGAATACTGGCAAAGTCCAGCGGCTCGAGCATATCCTCGGAGATCAGCTTAGCGATCATGTAATCAGACGGGATGATCACGTCGAACGTTGTGCCGCCGGTCTTGAGCTTGGTGTACATGGACTCGTTGGAGTCGAACGTCAGGTAATTGACCTTGATGCCCGTCTCTTCCTCGAACGCCTTGATCACGTCCAGACTGTCATCCGTGCCGTCGGAGATGTACTGGCCCCAGTTGTAGACGGTGATCTCATTGGCGGCGGCGTGGGCGGGCAGGGGAACGGCGCAGAGCAGCAGAACGAGCGCCAGCAGAACAGAAAAAAATCGTTTTTTCATGCACGGACCCTCCTCGGCTGCTGCCGGTTCTTCTCGGATTTGGCCTGCAGCAGGTTCATGACGACCATCAGGACAAGAATCACGATGAACATCAGCGTAAACAGCGCGTAGATCTTTGGCTGAATGGGCTTTTTCGTATAGTTGTAGATCTCGACCGGGAGTGTAATGAAGCTGGAGCCGGTGACGAAATACGAAATGACGAAATCGTCCAGACTCATGGTGAATGCCATGAGAGCGCCGGAAATGATGCCGGGCATGATCTCGTGAATGACGACCTTGGTGAACGACTGGAACGGCGTGCAGCCGAGATCCAGCGCGGCCTCGACCAGATCCTTGTCCATCTGCTGGAGCTTCGGCATGACGTTCAGAATGACATACGGAAGATTGAACGTGATGTGCGCAATAAGAAGCGTCCAGAATCCGAGCACGGAGTTGGTCTTCAGGATCGTCCCCGCGAACGCGAACAGCAGCGCCAGCGCGACACCGGTGACGATATCCGGGTTCGTCATGGGGATGTTCGTCATGGTCATGACGGCAGAGCGGAGCCGGCCCTTCATGCTGTGGATGCCGACGGCGGCCATCGTGCCGACGATGGTCGAGATGAGCGTCGCCAGCAGCGCAATGATGACAGAGTTGCGCAGGAGGGTCAGGAGCGTGCCGTCCCGGAACAGATTGGCGTACTGCCGGAACGTGAAGCCCTTGAAGCTTGCGATGTCCGTGCCGGTGTTGAACGAGGCCACGGCCAGAACGATCATGGGAATGTAGAGGAAGATGAACACCAGGACGGTGACGGTGCGGTTGAAGTGCTTCATACCTTGATGACCTCCTCTCCATCGCCCTCGCCGAAGCGGTTCATAACGGCGACACAGATAAAGATCAAGATCATCAACACCAGACTCATGGCCGCGCCGAGGTTCGGGTTGTAGGCGGTCTTGAACTGGGACTCGATCACATCGCCGATGAGCGTCGTGCCGGTGGAGCCGAGCTTCTGGGAGATGTAGAAGGTAGAGACAGCCGGGACGAAGACCATCGTAAGGCCGGACAGAATACCGGGGCCGGAAAGCGGCAGGATGACACGGGAAAACACCTGCGACGGACGGCAGCCGAGGTCAAGCGCAGCCTCAACAAGCCGGTTGTCGATCTTCATAATGACCGTGTAGAGCGGCAGGATCATGTAGGGCAGGTAGTTATACACCATGCCGAGAATGACGGCGCCGTTTGTCCGGATGAGCGGCAGCGGAGAAATGCCGATGTGCTGCAGGAGCGTGTTGATGATGCCCGTATCCTCCAGCATACCGACCCAGGCCAGCGTACGGAGCAGGAAGCTCATGCACATCGGGAGCATAATGAGCATTTCGAGGAACCGCTGCGTGAGCGGCTTGCACTGCGCGATAAAATATGCGACAGGGTAGCCGATGATCAGGCAGATCAGCGAAGCAAACAGGCTCAGCCAGATCGAGCGCAGGAAGATCGGCAGATACGTGCCCATGCCGGACAGGTTGGAAAGCGTAAACTGGCCGGTGATAGAATCGGTCAGCGCGTAATAGACGACGATACCCAACGGGATGATCGTAAACAGGACCATCCAGATGACATACGGGCAGGCGAGAAGCTTGTTGTTATTCTTCATCGTCTTCTTCCTCCGAGGCGTCGGCAATCTCGTCATATTCCGCGCTGTAGGAGGAGTAGTCGCCGTAGAGGCCGGAATACTCGCTCTTGTGCATGATATGGATATCCTCAGGATTGAGGCGAATGCCGATGTACGCGTCAACAGGGCAGTAATCCGTGGTCTGAATGAGCCACTTGAAGCCCTTGAAATCGACAATGGTGTCGTAGTGGACGCCCTTGAAGGTGACGGAGGTGACGGTGCCGCACAGATGGCCCTGCTCCGGCGGGACGATATCCACGTCCTCCGGACGGATGACAACGTCGACCGGCTCGTTGGGGGCAAAGCCCTTGTCCACGCACTGGAACTTGCGGCCGAAGAACTTGACCACATAGTCCTCCAGCATCACGCCGTCGAGAATATTGGACTCGCCGATGAAATCCGCGACGAATGCGTTCTTCGGTTCATTGTAGATATCCTCCGGCCGGCCGATCTGCTGGATCTTGCCCTTGTTCATGACGACGATGGTGTCGGACATGGTCAGCGCCTCTTCCTGATCGTGCGTGACATATATAAATGTAATTCCCATTCGCTGCTGGATATTCTTCAGTTCGTTCTGCATATCCTTGCGCAGGCGCAGATCGAGTGCGCCCAGAGGCTCGTCGAGCAGCAGCACCTGCGGGCGGTTGACCAGTGCGCGGGCAATGGCCACACGCTGCTGCTGGCCACCGGACAGGCTCGTCACCTTGCGGTTTTCGAAGCCCTTGAGGCTGACGATTTCCAGCATCTCGGTCACGCGTTCGTCGATCTCATCCTCCTTGACCTTTGCAATGCGCAGACCGAAGGCGATGTTGTCGTACACGTCCAGATGCGGGAACAGCGCGTAGCGCTGGAAGACCGTGTTGATCTTGCGCTGATACGCAGGCAGATCGTTGATCCGTTTGCCGTTGAACAGCACGTCGCCGGACGTCGGGGTCAAAAAACCGCCGATGATCCGGAGCATGGTCGTCTTTCCGCAGCCGCTGGGCCCCAGCAATGTGAGGAATTCCTTGTTGTTGATGTACAGGTTGATGTTGTCGAGAATCGTCTCTCCGTCCTCGAATGTCATAGTGAGATTCGTGAGGCGAATGAGCTCTTTGGACATGTATCCTCCCCCATTTCAAAAAAATTTGTATGCGTCGAACTTTGCCGGAGCCGCCCGAAACATACTGGATTGAATATATCCGGCGGGGGTGGATTTGTCAATATCTAAACAGAAAATTGTGCAAAAAAGTTGGAAGAACATTTTGAAAGTTCTTCCAACTTTGGAGAAAACGAAGAAAAAGATTGATTATGTAAAGTATTCCTGCACAAAATCGACAGACTCGACCTGAAACGTTTTGCCGTCGAGATAGGAAAGACACCCGGCGTCTGTTGTAAATTGGAACGTCAGCTTGTAGGAATAGAGCGCCTGAAATTTCCGGTCGTAGCGCTTGTCGAGCTTTCCGTATTTGCCGTCGCCCAGCAGCGGCCAGCCTGCGGCGGCCATCTGCGCGCGGATCTGATGGGTGCGCCCGGTCACAAGCTCGCACTCCACAAGGCTCAGCCCGTTCCGGCTCTGAAGCGTTTTGTAGAATGTGATGCAGGTCTTTGAACCCTTCTGCGGCGTTTTCGTGATGTAGACGCGGTTTTCCTTCGCGTCCTTGAACAGCTGCCCCTCGAGCCTGCCGGAGGCCGGGCGGGGCGTTCCGTGCACAATGCAAAGATAGCGCTTGTCGATTTCGCGATCCTTGATCTTCTGGTTCAGAATGCGCAGTGCCTCCGCGTTCTTTGCGGCAATGACAATGCCGCCGGTATTGCGGTCGATGCGGTTGCACAGGGCCGGGGCAAAGGCGTGCTCCTCTCTGGGCCGCCACTCGCGGTTGGCGTAGAGATATGCCTGAATGTGATCGATCAGCGTTTTGCCGTATTCCGCGCCGTCATGCGGATGCACGGCCTGTCCGGGCTTTTTATCGACCAGCAGGAGATTTTCGTCCTCATAGACGATATGCAGTTTCGGCGCGGCGACGGTCAGATAAGCATTTTCTTCTTTTGGGGTATCAAAAAACTCGTCGTTGATGTATAATTGCAGCGTGTCCCCGGCGGTCAGCCGCGTGTCGCGCTCGGCGCGTTTGCCATTCAGCTTGATGCGCTTGAGCCGGATGTATTTCTGTGCCAGCGAAGCGGGGAGCAGGGGAACGGCCTTTGCCAGCCACCGGTCGAGCCGCTGCCCGGCGTCGTTCTGTGTGATGGTGAATTCCTTCATAGCGGTCTCCATACAAAACAAATAGTCTGTTTTTATTTTATCACGCGGCGTCCTTTCTGTAAAGAATCCGGTGTTCGCGAAAAAGAACGAAAAATTTATGAAAAAGTATTTGACTTCCCTGCGATTATTCGATATAATATCCATCGCACGATTATGGATTGGAGGGCGCTATGCTGCTGGATCTGAAGCCAATTCTTGTAACGCCCGGCGCAAGTCTTCCGTTTGAGACGCGCGAGGATCTGTCCGATCTTGTTTTCGGCAGCTGCAGGCCCGCGTCAGAGCCGATTCTGGCCAGCGGCAAGGTTCGCAATACGGCAGGCGTTCTCGAACTGACCGGCGAACTCAGCACGACGCTGCACGGCGTATGCGACCGCTGCGCCGGTGAGTTTACGCGTGCGGTGCAGATCCCGGTCCACGCGGTTCTGGTTTCAGAAGAGGAGCTGGAGCAGACGGAGGATGAATGGGTGTTCGGCATCCACGACGGCTGCGCCGATTTGACCGACATCATCACGACCGCCTTTGTTCTCAATATGGACAGCCAGCTTCTGTGCAGGCCCGACTGCAAGGGCGTTTGCTTCCGCTGCGGCAAAAACCTCAACGAAGGGCCGTGCGGCTGCAAAAAGGAACCCGATTCCCGTTTTGCTGTTTTACAGCAGTTACTGGATAAATAAGTAGATAATGTGCCTTCGGGCATTTAGACCAAGGAGGTGTACCACATGGCAGTACCCAAGAGAAAAGTATCCCGCGCAAGAAGAGATAAGAGACGCAGTTCCCACTGGAAGCTGGCGATCCCCGGCGTCGTCGCTTGCCCGAAGTGCGGCGAGCCCCGCCTGCCTCACAGAGCCTGCAAGGCTTGCGGCTACTACAATGGCCGTGAAGTCATTTCTGTTGAAGCTAAGTGATTTCGCTGAAAGAGATGAGAGGGAGGCTGTGCGCCTTCCTCTTTTCTTATCCTGAAAAGGAAGCCTGAAAGGAGGGCCTACCATGTCGAAGCCCATCGTAGCCATCGTCGGCCGGCCGAACGTCGGCAAGTCGATGCTCTTTAACAAACTGACCGGCAAGCGCATGGCAATCGTCGAGGACACGCCCGGCGTCACCCGCGACCGCATTTACGGCGAATGCGAGTGGAACGGCCGCGGCTTTGCCCTTGTCGACACTGGCGGCATCGAGCCCGGCACGAACAACGAAATGCTGAAGTTCATGCGCCGTCAGGCGGAGATCGCCATCGAGACGGCCACGGTCATCGTTATGGTCGTCGACGTGACGGTCGGCCTGACCGCTGCGGACGCGGAGGTCGCGTCCATGCTCAAGCGGTCGAAAAAGCCGGTCGTGCTGGCCGTCAACAAGTGCGACCAGACCGGCCATGCCAATCCCGACGCGTATGAATTCTACGCGCTTGGCCTCGGCGACCCTATCGAGGTTTCCGCCGTCCACGGCCATGGAACCGGCGACCTGCTCGACGCGTGCGTCGAAAGCTTCCCGCCGGACGACGGCGAGGAATACGACGAGGACGTCATCAAGGTCGCCATCATCGGCAAGCCGAACGTCGGCAAATCGAGCCTGCTCAATAAGATTCTCGGCGAGGAGCGCGTGATCGTCTCCAATGTCGCAGGCACGACGCGTGACGCCATCGACAGCTATTTTGAAAACGAATCCGGCAAGTTCCTGTTCATTGACACCGCCGGTATGCGGCGCAAGTCGAAGGTCGACGATGCAGTTGAGAAATATTCCAATCTGCGCTCCATTGCCGCCATTGAGCGTGCGGATGTGTGCCTCATCCTGATCGACGCCAACGAGGGCGTGACGGAGCAGGATACCAAGGTCGCAGGGCTGGCACACGAGGCGGGCAAGGCCTGTATCATCGTCGTCAACAAATGGGATACGGTCGAAAAGGACACGAACACCATGGACGAGAAGACAGCGGAGATCCGCCGTGACCTCAGCTACATGACCTATGCGCCGGTCGTATTCATCTCGGCGCTGACCGGTCAGCGCGTCGACAAGCTGTTTGACATGATCGTCGCTGTTTCCAACCAGAACAGTATGCGCATTACAACGGGTATGCTCAACAACATTCTGGAGGACGCGACCGCGCGTGTCCAGCCGCCCACGGACAAGGGCCGCCGTCTGAAGATCTACTATATCACGCAGGTCGGCGTCAAGCCGCCACACTTTGTCTTCTTCTGCAACGACAGCCGCCTTTTCCACTTTTCGTACCAGCGTTACCTGGAAAATCAGATCCGCGCTGTCTTCGGCCTGACCGGTACGCCGATCAAGATCACCATCCGCCAGAAAGGCGACAAGGAAGACGTGTAAATTATGATCCCGGCAGAAAATGCAGCTCTGCCGGGATTTTTTCAAATTTTAATTTAAAGGGGAATCGGAAACAATGGAACAGCGTTATGCGCAATATGCAGTAGAAAAAGCCGTCCAGCTGCTTGCAATCGACAGCCCGACGGGCTTTACGGACAAAGCGGCCGAATGGGTGCTGGAGGCTTTTGCATCGCTCGGCTTTGACGCACGGAAAACGACCAAGGGCGGCATCCTGATCGACCTCGGCGGTGAGGAGTCCGCAGAGGGCGGGCTGCTTTTGCAGGCGCACACGGACACGCTCGGCGCGATGGTCGCGGAGGTCAAGGCCAATGGCCGCCTGCGCGTGACGAGCCTCGGCGGTATGCGCGCAGAAAACGGCGAAACGGAAAATGTGCGCGTCTATACGCGCTCCGGCAAGGTCTATGAGGGGACGCTCCAGCTCTGCAACGCCTCTGTCCACGTCAACGGCGAATACGCCAAGACGAACCGAACCTTCGACACGACCGAGATCCTGCTGGACGAGAATGTTTCTTCTGCCGAAGAGACGCGTGCGCTCGGCATTGAGACAGGCGATATCGTCTGCTTCGACCCGCGCACGCACGTGACGGCTTCGGGCTACATCAAAAGCCGCTTCCTCGACGATAAGCTCTCCGTCGGTATTCTGCTCGGCTTTGCAAAATACCTGCACGACGAAAAGAAGACGCTGCCGCGCCGCACGTATGTCCATGTGACCGTCTATGAAGAGGTTGGCTTCGGCGGTTCGGCCTCCGTGCCGGAGGGCGTGACGGAATCCATCAGCGTCGACATGGGCTGCGTGGGCGACGGCCTTGCCTGCACGGAACGGCAGGTATCCATCTGCGCCAAGGATTCCGGCGGCCCGTACAGCTACGCCGTCGTCGGCAAGCTCATCGACGCGGCCAAGCGCGAGGGCGCGGACTATGCCGTCGATGTCTATCCGTACTACGGCTCCGACGTGGAAGCGACGCTCCGCGCAGGCTATGACATCCGCCACGGTCTCATCGGCTCCGGCGTCTACGCCAGCCACGGCTACGAGCGCAGCCACACGGACGGCGTGCTCAATACGCTCAAAACGATTAAGGGGTATCTGAACGGATAACAAGTAAAAGCCTCCCCTTACTGCGCCTCGCGCGGTAAGGGGAGGCGGCATTTGCGCAGCAAATGACGGAGGGGATAAGGCCCAGGACTTAGCATGCCCCGAAATTTGCAGCGTTCGAATCCCCTCAGGCGCTTTGCGCCAGCGTCCATCCCCCTTTTGGCAACGAAAAAGAGCAAGCCGTCTGGCTTGCTCTTTGGCTTGTCTTCGATCAGATCGCACGCTCAACCTTGTTGGAACGCAGGCATCTTGTGCAGACATATACATGGCGCGGAGTACCGTCAACGATTGCCTTGACACGTTTGACGTTGGGCTTCCATGCACGGTTCGCACGTCTGTGAGAATGGGAGACCTTGATACCGAATGTTACGCCCTTGCCGCAGATATCGCATTTTGCCATCGGATGCACCTCCTTGCCGCTTGGAAAATCAGATTCACGCGCTATAAAGCGCCGACAAGTATATTAACAGATTGCGTTGGAAATTGCAAGCACTTTTTTCGGAAAAATCCGAAAATTTCGCGCCGGGGCGACAAAGGATTTTCCCTGTTGCGAAACCGGGGCAAAGCGGGTATAATCGAGGTATCCTGAAACAGAGGTGATCATGTGGCAAGTACCTATACGGTCCTGCTGTCCGAGCTTGCATCGGAATTCAAGCTTGACTTTTTCTACCGGTCGACGGATTTTGACAAGATCCATGTGACCGTTGACGATATCAGCCGTCCGGGCCTTCATCTGGCTGGCTTTTTCGACCATTACGAGCCGATGCGCGTCTATGTCTGCGGCACGGTGGAGACGGCGTATCTGCAAAAGCTCACGCCGGAGGAGCGCATCATCATTTTTGACCATTTCCTGTCCTATAAATGCCCGGCGCTGATTTTTGCGCGGGGCTTTGAACCCATGCCGGAGTGCCTTGAAATGGCGAAAAAATACGACGTGACGGTGCTGGGAACTAAGGACACGACGTCTTATATCGTTTCGAGCCTCATTACCTATTTAAAAAGCTCGCTGGCCCCGCGCGTCACGCGCCACGGCGTTCTGGTCGAAATTTACGGCGAGGGCATCCTCATCAACGGCGACAGCGGCATCGGCAAGAGCGAGACGGCCATCGAGCTGGTCAAGCGCGGCCACCGCCTCATCGCGGACGACGCGGTCGAGATCAAAAAGGTCTCGCCGCACGAGCTGGTCGGCTCCGCACCTCCGGTTTTGAAGCACTATATCGAACTTCGTGGCATCGGCGTTATCAATGTCGCCAAGCTGTTCGGCATGGGCGCGGTCAAGGAAAGCTCCAATATCGATCTTATCATTAATATGGTCCCGTGGCGCGACGGCGAGGCGTATGACCGCCTCGGCATGGAAACGCAGTACACGGAAATTCTGGATGTCAAGGTTCCGTCTATCACAGTTCCCATTACGCCGGGCCGAAATCTCGCCGTGATCTTTGAGGTCGCCGCCATGAACAACCGCCAGAAGCGCATGGGCTACAACGCCGCTGTAGAATTTACCGAGCAGATGAGCAAATACTTTACGGCCCGCAACGATGATTGAAACATAAAAGAGGAACCGGTTGGCTGGTTCCTCTTTTATTTTTATCAGAGATGTGGTATGATAGAAAAAATTATCCACCCGGAGGCGTTTATGTGGAGTTCTGAGCTTCAGCAGACCATCATCCAGAGGTGCAAAGCGGTTCAGTACCGGCTTCAGGAGCCGCTGAGCCGCCATACCTCCTTCCGCATCGGCGGCCCCGCGGCAGTCATGACGTTCCCCAAAACCACGGAGGAGCTGAAGCAGCTGCTGCAAGGCGCTGCCGCAGCAGGTGCGCAGCCGTATATTCTCGGCGCAGGAACCAATATTCTCGCACCCGATGAGGGCCTTGATGCGCTTGTGATCTGTCTCAAGGATGCGCTGTGCGGTATCCGCCTCCTGGATGAGGCGCGGATCGAGGCTTACGCGGGTGAAAGCATGGCGAAAGCGGCGGTTTTCGCAAAAAATCACGCGCTGACGGGTCTGGAATTCGCGCACGGCATTCCGGGGACGCTCGGCGGCGGCGTATATATGAATGCGGGCGCATACGGCGGAGAACTGAAGCAGGTCGTGGAATCGGTCACGATCCTGACCATGGACGGCGAGGAGAAAACGCTGTCCGGCGAAGAATGTGCGTTTGGCTATCGCACAAGCGTATATCAGAAGCTGCCCTGCGTGATCGTTAAGACCGTCCTGCAGCTGCATCCGGGCGACCCAGAGGAAATCGGACAGACCATGCGCACGCTGATGGAAAAGCGCAGGGCCTCGCAGCCGCTGGAGCTGCCGTCCGCCGGAAGCACGTTCAAGCGTCCGACAGGATATTTTGCAGGCCCCCTCATCGAGCAGGCAGGACTCAAGGGCTGCGGCGTGGGTGGCGCGGAGGTATCGAAAAAGCACGCGGGTTTCGTCGTGAATACCGGCGGCGCGTCGGCTGATGATGTAAAGAAGACGATCGCAATGGTGCAGTCGCGCGTATGGGAGGCATCCGGCGTCCAGCTCGAGCCGGAGGTTCGGATCTGGTAAAAGGAGAAGACTATGCAGTTTGTTATCATTTCCGGTATGTCCGGCGCAGGAAAGAGCAGGGCCGCGTCCGATCTGGAAGACCTCGGCTTTTACTGCGTCGACAATATGCCGGCAGAGATGATCCCGCAGTTTGCTCAGCTGTGTCTGGCAACGAAGGGACGATATGAAAAGGTCGCGCTCGTGACGGATATCCGCGCGAGCATGACGTTTGACGCGCTGTTTCAGGCGCTGCAGAAGCTGGACGATATGCATCTGCAATATTCGATCTATTATATTGAAGCGTCTACAGCGGTCATCATCAAGCGCTATAAGGAAACGCGCCGCCTGCACCCCCTGATGAAGGATGGCTCCACGCTCGAAAATGCCATCGCGCGCGAGCGCGAGCTGCTGGCCCCCGTCCGCAACCGTGCCAGCGCCATCATCGACACGTCCAATCTCTCTACTGGCAAGCTGCGCGGACAGCTCATCGATCTGGTCGCGGGCGGAATGCGGGAGCATTCGATGGACGTGCGCGTCGCGTCCTTCGGCTTCAAATACGGTCTGCCGCTGGAGGCCGATCTGGTCTTCGACGTGCGGTTCCTGCCGAACCCGTACTATATCCCGGAGCTGAAGCACCAGACCGGGCTGGACGAGCCGGTCAGAAGCTTCGTGTTCAAATACCAGCAGACGCTGGATTTTGTGACAAAAACCGAGGATCTGCTTTCCTTCCTGCTGCCCAACTATCTGGACGAGGGCAAAACAGATCTCGTGATCGCCGTCGGCTGCACAGGCGGCAAGCATCGGAGCGTCTGTATCGCGAAGGAGCTGTTTGAGTTCGTATCCAAAAAGGGCTACGCGGCCACGCTCAGCCATCGCGATATGGGCAGAAGGTGATTGCTATGACGGATTTTACAGAACAGATCCGGCTCTATGAGCCGCACCGCAGGCAGCCGCGCATCGCGGCCATCGGCGGTGGACACGGGCTGTCCGCCATGCTGCGCGGCCTGAAGGCCTATACGAGGGATATCACCGCGATCGTGACCGTCGCGGACGACGGCGGCGGCTCCGGTATGCTCCGGGAGGACCTCGGAATGCTTCCGCCGGGCGATATCCGCAACTGTATTATGGCGCTTGCCAATACGGAGCCTACCATGCAGCAGCTGCTCAATTACCGCTTTACCGATGGGAGCCTTGCAGGCCAGAGCTTCGGCAACCTGTTTCTGGCGGCCATGAACGGCATTTCCGGCTCCTTCGACGAAGCGGTCCACCGCATGGGGGACGTTTTGGCCATTACGGGCCGTGTTCTCCCTGTGACCAATCAGGACGTGCGTCTGGAAGCGGAATTTCATGACGGCAGCCGCATTCTTGGCGAAAGCAAGATTTTTTACGCGAAAAAGATCAACAATTCCCGTATCCGCAAGGTGCGCCTCGTGCCGGAACGTCCGGCGGCGCTGCCGGAGAGCGTCCGGGCGATCCGCGAGGCGGATATCGTCGTGATCGGACCGGGAAGCCTGTATACCAGCATCATCCCGAACTTTCTGGTCAGCGGTATTGCAGACGCAGTGCGGCAGAGCCGGGCCTTGAAGATTTATGTGCTGAACATCATGACGCAGGACGGCGAGACGGACGGCTATGACGCCGACGATCACGTCCGCGCGATCCTGGAGCACGCGGGTCCCGGCGTGATGGATGTGTGCATTGCAAACGACGCGCCTGTGCCGCCTGAGATCATGGAGCCATACGCCAAAGAGGGCGTTTCGCAGCTTGAGCTGCGCCGCGAGGATCTGGAGCAGATGGGCCTTGCTGTGCGCACGTTCCCGCTCCTTGAGCCGGGACGCTATATCCGCCACAACTCCGACGCGCTGGCACGCGCGATTTTGTCGGTGTGGCGGGAATTCAGAAACTGAAACAAGCGAGGAGGCAAACGCCGTCATGTCTTTTTCATCCAATGTCAAGCAGGAGCTGTGCCGTCTGCCGATCAACCGGAAGCTGGAAGCCGCCGCAGAGCTGTACGGCATTTTGCTCTACTGCAACGCGTTTACCGCGGATCTTGTCCGCATCACGACAGAGTCGCGCGATCTGGCTGAGCGCCTGCCGCGCCTGATGAAGAAGGTCTTCGGCTTCTCCTTCGACCAGGAGCCGGAGGAGAGCGCGGGAAAGCTGCTGTTCGTGATGGAATCACAGGAAAAAATCCATAAAATGTTTGCGCAGTTCGGCCTCAGCGCGGCCAGAGACGTGACGCTGCACGTCAATTACGGGATGCTGGAGGAGGACGAAGAGCGGCTGGCGTTTTTGCGCGGCGCGTTTCTGTCCGGCGGCTCGGTCACGGACCCGGCCAAGCGCTACCACCTGGAGCTGACGACCTCTCACTATAAGGTCAGCCGCGAAACCTGCGCGCTTCTGCTCGACGCCGGATTTTCCCCGAAGGAAACGACGCGCGGCGGCAACAGCATTCTGTATTTCAAGCAGAGCGACATGATCGAGGATTTTCTGACGGCCATCGGCGCGCCGGTGTGCGCAATGGGCGTGATGGAGGCGAAGGTCGAAAAGGATCTTCGCAACGGCATCAACCGCCGCGTCAACTGCGAAACGGCAAATCTGACCAAGGTGGTCGACGCGTCGATTGAGCAGGTCGCAGCCATCCGGAAGCTTCAGAAGCAGGGACGACTCAAGGAGCTGCCGCCGAAGCTCCGCGAGACGGCAAAGCTCCGTCTCGATAATCCGGAAGCAACGCTGCAGGAACTTGCCGCCATGCAGGACCCGCCCGTTTCCAAATCCGCAATGAACCACCGTATGCGCAAGCTTGTCGCGCTTGCGGACGAAAGCTGAGAGGAGAAAACTGCCATGGCTTTTGTGCATCTGCACGTCCACAGTGAATACAGCCTGCTTGACGGAGCCTGCCGCATCGGCTCCATGATGGACCGGGTGCAGGAGCTCGGCCAGAACGCCATCGCCCTGACCGACCACGGCGTCATGTACGGCACCATCGATTTTTACCGCGCAGCGAAAAAGGCCGGGATCAAGCCCATTATCGGCTGTGAGGTCTATGTTGCGCGCAGGACGCGCTTTGACAAGGTTCACGGCGTCGATAAGGAGCCATACCATCTGGTCCTGCTCTGTGAAAACGAGATGGGCTACCGGAACCTCAGCTATATGGTTTCGCTCGGCTTTACCGAGGGGTTTTACAACCGGCCCCGCGTGGATATGGATCTGCTGCGGGAGCATCACGAGGGCCTGATCGCGCTCTCCGCCTGCCTTGCGGGCCGTATCCCGCAGGCGATCATGCAGGAGGATCTGGACGCGGCGGAGCAGGCCGCGCGTGAATACGCGGAAATTTTCGGCCCGGGGCATTTTTATCTGGAACTGCAGGATCACGGCATTCCGGAGCAGCGAACCGTCAACGGACATATTCGTAAGCTTGCTGAAAAACTGAACCTCCCGCTTGTCGTGACGAACGACGCACACTATCTGCGCAAGACAGACGCAAAAATGCAGGACGTGCTGCTCTGCATCCAGACCGGCAAGACCGTCGACGACCCAAACCGCATGAAATTTGAGACGGAGGAATTCTATCTCAAGAGCGAAGAGGAGCTTCGCAGCCTCTTCCCGGACGTGCCGGAGGCGTTTGAGAATACGGTCCGGATCGCGGAGCGCTGCAATGTAGAATTCACGTTCGGCAAGTATTTCCTGCCGGAATTCAAGCTTCCGGAGGGCGTGACGAGCCTTTCTTATCTCAACCAGCTCTGCAAAGAGGGCTTTGACGAGCTGTACGGCACGGCGCACCCGGAGTATATGCAGCAGCTGGAATATGAGATCGACATGATCGAGAAAATGGGCTTTACGGACTACTTCCTCATCGTGTGGGATTTCGTGCGCTTTGCAAAATCCGCCGGGATCCCGGTCGGCCCCGGACGCGGCAGCGCAGCAGGCTCGATGGTGACTTACTGCCTGCATATTACCGAAATTGACCCCATGAAATATGGCCTCTATTTCGAACGCTTCCTGAACCCCGCCCGCGTGACCATGCCTGATATCGATATGGACTTCGGCGATACGAGAAGGAGCGAGGTCGTCGACTATGTCCGGCAGAAATACGGCGAGGATCACGTCGCGCAGATCGTCACCTTCGGCACCATGGCAGCCAGAGCCGCCATTCGCGACGTGGGCCGTGTCATGAACTTCACGTTTGCCGAGACGGACGCCGTCGCAAAGCTCGTGCCGACGACGCTTCATATCACACTCAAGGACGCACTGAAGCAGTCCCCGCAGCTGAAGCAGATGTATGACGGCGATGCGCGCGTTAAGGAGCTTGTCGACACGGCCATGGCCCTTGAGGGTATGCCGCGCAATACCTCAACGCACGCAGCAGGCGTGGTCATTACAAAACTGCCGGTCTACAACTATGTGCCGCTTGCGACAAACGACGGTACCATCGTCACGGAATACACCATGACAACGCTTGAGGAGCTGGGGCTTCTCAAGATGGACTTTCTCGGCCTGCGCAATATCACCGTCATTGACGACGCGATCCGCGATATCCGGAAGACGGAGCCGGATTTCTCCATGTCCCGCGTGACGGACAACGACCCCAAGGTCATGGATATGCTCACGCAGGGAAGAACAGCCGGTGTGTTCCAGATGGAATCGACCGGCATGACAGGCGTCTGCATGGGCCTGAAGCCGCAGTCAATCGAAGATCTTTCCATTATCGTCGCAGCCTACCGCCCCGGCCCGATGGAGTCGATCCCGCGTCTGATCGCCTGCAAGCAGGACCCATCGCTTGTCAAATACAAGCATCCCATGCTGAAACCTATCCTTTCCGTCACCTACGGCTGCATTCTCTATCAGGAGCAGGTCATTGAGATTTTCCGGAAGCTTGCCGGATATTCGCTTGGCCAGGCGGACATGGTGCGCCGCGCCATGAGCAAAAAGAAGGTCAAGGACATCGAAAAGGAGCGCGGCGCCTTTATCCGGGGCGACGCCTTGCGCAATATCACCGGCTGTGTCGCAAACGGCATTCCGGAGCAGACGGCGGAAGCCATCTACAACGAGATGTACGACTTTGCGAACTACGCGTTCAACAAGGCGCATTCCGTCTGCTACGCGGTGATCGCGTACCAGACCGCGTGGTTCAAATGCTATTACCCGCGCGAATATATGGCGGCGCTCATGACGTCGGTGCTGGGAAGCTCGGTCAAGATCTCCGAGTATATTGCCGAGTGCCGCGCGATGGGCATTGCGCTGCTGCCGCCGGATATCAATGAATCCAACGACAATTTCACCGTCGTGCCGGGCGGCATCCGCTTTGGCCTGGCGGCGATCAAGAATATCGGACGCGGCTTTATCCAGAAGGTCATGAACGAGCGAGAGCAGGGCGGGAAGTTCACCAGCCTTGAGGATTTTGCCTCCCGTATGTACGGGACGGATCTCAACAAGCGGGCGCTGGAAAATCTCATCAAGGCCGGCGCCTGCGATGGCTTTGGACTGAACCGCGCCCAGATGCTGCGTATCTATGAGCTTGTGCTCGACGCAGCGGCCAGCCAGAAGAATAAGAATGTCGACGGCCAGATGGGTCTGTTCGATCTGCTGTCCGGCGAAGACAGCGCCGCTGCCATGCCAGCTGTGCAGGCACCGGACATCCCGGAAATGAGCGTGCAGGAGAAAATGAGTCTGGAAAAGCAGACGACCGGTCTGTATCTGTCCGGCCATCCGATGGACGAGTACAGGCCGCTGCTGCGCGGCATGGATGTGGTTCCAATCGGTGAGATTCTGGAATGCTTTGAAAACGGCGGCGATACCTATCAGGACGAGCAGATCGTGAACATTGCCGGAATCGTCGAGGCGGTCAAGATGAAGACCACGCGCTCCGGCTCCATGATGGCCTATGTCACAGTGGAGGACGATACCGGTTCCATGGAGCTTCTGACATTCTCCACGATCCTGGGTCAATATGGCTCGCTGCTTTATGAAAACTCGCCTGTTATCCTGAATGGCCGCATTTCCGTTCGCGACGAAAAACCGCCGCAGATGGTCGTGAACCGCGTGGTGCAGATCGGGGATATGAAGGATCTGGATGCCGCGCAGGCCGCGCGTCAGACAGCGGCGCAGGCGCATACCGTCTATCTCAAAATCGAAAGCTCCGCGCAGCGCTCGGCAAAGAAGGTCCTGCCCATTCTCAAGATGTTCCCGGGAAAAGCGCGGGCTGTGATCTATTTTGCCGACACCGGCGCAAGGATGGGTGGAAGCTGTGCGCTGGACGAGCGGATGCTGCAGGAGCTGCGGGAGCAGCTCGGCGAAAAAAATGTGGTCGTGAAATAGTCTTGTTTTTTACAAATTCGCTACACTTTTGTAACTTGACATGATATACTATAAAGAGTTGAAAAAGGAGTTGGAACGATTGCACGGAAAACGGGCGGGGCTTGCGCTGCTTGCAGCAGCACTGACGCTGCTGCTTTCAGGCTGTTTTGTCAAAACGGTCGACGAGCTGTATACGCTGCCGCGGCATTCTGATGAATATGACCGGCTGGAGCTTGCAATCGATGCGGTTCTGAGCGGCCAGAGCGCTGCCTATTCTGCGCCGGTGTCCGGCCCGAATCAGCAGTCTGTGCAGCTGGCCGATCTCGACGGCGACGGACAGGAAGAAGCGATCGCGTTTTTGAAGGCGGCAGGGGACAGGCCGCTCAGAGCCTGCATCTTTTCCCGTGTGGACGGCGATTACCACCTGACGGATGTGATCGAGGGCGACGGCACCAGCTTTGCCAGCGTCGAATACGTCCAGCTGACTGGCCAGCCGGGCATCGAGCTTGTCATCGGGCGGCAGCTGTCCACCGACGTGCTGCAATCGCTCAGCGCATATTCCTACTCCGACGGCCATGTGGCCGAGCTGATGAATGCCAATTACTCGGAATACCGCGTAGTCGACCTTGACGGCGACAGCCGGAAGGATATTTTCCTGCTCCGCTTTGAAGCAGAGCAGCCGCAGGGCATTGCAGAGCTTTACCGCTGGCAGGCCGGGCAGATGGAGCGCGAGAAGGAAGCGTATCTAACTGCCGGAGCGTCCCTTGTCAAGCGTATTCTGACCGGAAATCTGATGAAGGACATTCCCGCCGTCTTTGTGTCGAGCGCATATGAGGATACCGGACTTGTGACAGACGTCTTTGCGTTTCAGAACGGCGTGTTCCAAAGCGTCACTATGCGCGAGGTGGAAGGCCCTGTTTCCACTGTCCGCAGCTACTATGTCTACGCCTCCGATATTGACGGCGACGGGCTGATCGAGCTGCCGCAGATTTTGCCGCTTCCGTCGGCAGAGGGATCCGATGAGAACGATTCCGCGATCAGCTGGTACAACCTTGATCTGGACGGACGCAGCCTGCCAAAGCTGACGACCTATCACAGCTTTTCAGGCGGCTGGTTCTTAAAGCTTCCGGACCGCTGGCAGAACCAGTTCTGCATCACGCGCGGCGCAGAGGCGGACGGCGTGCATGGCTATGCATTTTCGCAGTGGGAAGACGGGCGGCGCACAGAGCTGATCTTTACGATCTACGCGTTTTCCGGAGAGAATCGAAATGAATCTGCATCCGCCGACGGCAGGTTCATTCTGGCCGAAAAAGGTGATATCACCTATGCGGCGAAGCTTGGAACAGGGAAGTGGGCCGAGGAGCTGTCTGCGGACAGGCTGCGGGATATGTTCCACTTTATTCATATTGATTGGAATTCGGGAGAGACATGAGGAGCGAAACAGCATGAAAAAGGTTTTGATTTTGGAAGACGAGGTCAGTATCCGCAGCTTTGTGGTCATCAATCTCAAGCGCGCCGGGTATGAGGTCGTAGAGGCCGGGACCGGAGAAGAAGCGCTGGATCTGCTGAAGGCCAACCCGGATGTCGGTGTCGCGATCCTCGATATTATGCTGCCCGGCATCGACGGCTTTGAGGTCTGCCGCAGCATCCGGGTGACGGATAAAAAGATCGGAATTATTATGTTAACCGCAAGAAGTCAGGAAATGGACAAGATCACCGGCCTGATGACAGGCGCGGACGACTATATGACCAAGCCCTTCAGTCCTGCGGAGCTGACCGCACGCATCGACGCGCTCTACCGCCGCATTGACTCCGACGGCTCGTCCAATCAGATCGAACTCAAACACGGTCCGTTCGTGTTGAACACGCGCAACCGGACGCTGGACAAGGAGGGCCGCCGCATCAAACTGACGCAGGTGGAATATGCCATTGTCAAGTTGTTCATGCAGAATCCGGGCCGGGCGCTTTCTCGGGAGGATATCCTCGCTGCGGTCTGGGGCCGGGACTATGACGGAGAGCTCAAGATCGTTGACGTCAACATCCGCCGCCTGCGTATTAAAATTGAGGACGATACCGCAAATCCGACTTATATCACAACAGTCTGGGGCTTTGGCTACAAGTGGGGCGCATAAGGCGTGAGGTGAGGCTTTTTGAAGAAAAAGAAACGCCTGTCCGGCATTGAACGGCGCTGGTTCGTCAATAACGTGGGCGTGATCATGCTGCTGGTCGCAGCGTGCGTGCTCGGCGTGGTGTTCTCCATGGCGGCGTATTACGACACAAACCTTCGCTCCGGCCTCGAAAACAAGGCGAAAACAACAACTGATTTTTTCAGCAACTACATTTCGCAGAGCTATAAGGAATACTACCAGTCCTGCATCAAATTCGCGCAGACCTTTGAGGAAAAGGACCGGCTGGAGCTGCAGTTCATTTCCGCAAACGGAAAGCTCGTCGCCTCCTCCTACGGAAAATTCGCAGGACGCTCCCCCTCAACGCCCGAGATCCAGCAGGCCATCGACAGCCAGCAGATCCGGCACTATAAAGGCAGAAACCCGCTGACAGGGGAGCGCATTCTGGCCGTCTCCAGCCCGATGATCTATACCAACGGTGAGGTGATCGGCGTTCTGCGCTATGTGACGAGCCTGCGCAACGCGGATCTTCAGATCCTGATGATCGCGCTGATCGCCGTGACGATCGGCTTGCTTTTCATCGGCTCGATCTTTTTCCTGAGCAGCTTTTTTATCAAGTCCATTCTGGTGCCCGTCTCGCAGATCAACGCGACGGCCAGGCGCATTGCCGCCGGCTCCTACGGCGTGCAGATCCCCGGTCAGTATGACGACGAGATCGGCGAGCTGGTCAGCACCATTAATGATATGTCTGTCAAGATCGGACAGGCGGAAAAAACACAGACAGAGTTCATTTCCTCCGTGTCGCATGAGCTTCGAACGCCTCTTACAGCCATTTCCGGCTGGGGTGAGACGCTTCTGACATCCGAGAATCTGGACGCGGAAACGCGGCGCGGCGTCGTGATCATCGCGCGCGAGGCCAAGCGGCTGACCGGTATGGTCGAGGAGCTGCTGGAATTCACGCGGATGCAGGACGGGCGGTTTACGCTCCATGTCGAAACAGCCGATATTCTGGCAGAATTTGAGGATACGGTCTTCATGTATGGCAACCGGCTCAAGCAGGAGGGCATCTGCCTGCATTACGACGGCTGCGACGAGGAGATTCCGGAAATCCCGTGCGACGTTGCGCGTATGCGGCAGGTGTTTTTGAACATTCTTGACAATGCGGCCAAGCACGGCGGCGAGGGCAAACGCATCGACGCGTCCATCGCACATGAAGGGAGCTTTGTCGTCATCCGTATGCGGGACTACGGCCCCGGCATTCCGGAGGAAGAGCTTCCGCACGTCAAATTAAAATTCTATAAGGGCAGTTCCAAGGCGCGCGGCAGCGGCATCGGCCTTGCCGTGTGCGAGGAGATCGTCACCATGCACGGCGGCACGCTGACGCTGGAAAACGCGGAGGGCGGCGGAACGCTTGTCACGATCAGCATCCCCACCGGGGAAGAATAAGAGGTTTGCATGAAAAAAGAGAACAATCCTGTCAGCCAGGAAAAATTTAAAACGCTCATCGGCGGTCAAGCCCTGATCGAGGGCATCATGATGCAGGGGCCGGACAAGCGATCCATCGTCGTGCGCGGGCCGGAGGGCCTCGTCACGAAGGTCGAGCCGCTTAAAAAGCGCACCGGCGTCGCCAAATGGCCGCTGATCCGCGGCGTGGTGAATTTTGCTTCGTCTATGGTGTCCGGTGTGAAGGCGCTCATGTATTCGGCGGAGTTCTTCCCGGAAGAGGAGGAAGACGCGCAGCCGTCCAAATTTGAGCAGTGGCTTGAGAAGAAGCTTGGCAGTGAGAAGCTGGAAAAGGCGGTCGTGTCCTTCTCCGTGTTTCTCGGCGTTCTGTTTTCTGTTGGCCTGTTCTTCCTGCTCCCGACGCTTTTGAGCGGTATTTTTGACCGCTGGATCCACAATGCCGTCGTCCGCAGCCTGATCGAGGGTGTGATCCGCATCGCGATCTTTATGGGCTATATGATCCTGATTTCCCGGATGAAGGACATGAAGCGCGTCTTTTCCTATCACGGCGCGGAGCATAAGACCATCCGCTGCTATGAGGCGCAGCTTCCGCTGACCGTTGAAAACTGCCGCGGCATGACCCGGCTGCATCCGCGCTGCGGCACAAGCTTCCTGTTTGTCGTCGTTGCAATTTCGATTTTGCTCTTTGCGCTCGTAAGCGCCGTTTTCCCGACCAGCAATATGCTTGTCCGTATGCTTATCCGGCTTGCGCTGCTGCCGTTCGTCGTGTCAATCAGCTATGAATGCAACCGCTTTGTCGGCCGTCATGACAACGCCCTGACGCGTGCGCTGTCCGCGCCCGGTATGTGGTTCCAGCACTTTACGACCAACGAGCCGGATGATTCCATGCTGGAGGTCGCCATCGAAGCGCTGAAGCTCGTCATTCCGGACGAGGCGGGTGCCGACCGATGGTAAAGAAATACGGCGACCTCTATCTGCAGGCCCGCCGGGCGCTGCTGCCGTCGGAAGGGGAGAATGCCTCCATGGCCGCACGGGAGCTGTTGGCATTCGCGTCCGGGAAATCCGTGACAGCTGTGCTGGCTGATTCGAATTTATATGCAAGCGAGCAGATCGAAGAAAAATTGAGTAGTTATGTAAACCGTATGCTGGCGCATGAGCCGCTGCCGTATATTCTCGGACAGTGGGATTTCTATGGGATCTCGCTGGAGGTCACGCCGGATGTGCTCATCCCGCGCGACGACACCATGGCTGTCACCGACCTTGCGCTTGATGTTCTGCGCGGCAGGGAAGCACCGCGCGTGCTGGATCTTTGCTGCGGCAGCGGCTGTATCGGCCTCGCCATCGCGCACCAGCTGCCGGATGCCCATGTGACGCTTGCGGATGTTTCGCGCCCCGCGCTGGCCGTCGCCAAGCGCAATATCAAGCGTCTGAAGCTTATGAACCGCGTAACGGCAGTCGGGCTGGACGCGCGAAAGAGAGGGCCGAGCTTTGTCGGCACGCTCGACGCGCTGGTCTGCAACCCGCCGTATGTAACGAGCGAGGAAATGACGCGGCTGGAACCGTCCGTGAAGGAATACGAGCCTGCGCTTGCACTGGACGGCGGGAAGGACGGTCTGGCATTTTACCGCGCTGTCGCTGAAAATTTTACCCATCTGCTGGCAGACGGCGGATACCTTTGCTTTGAATTCGGCCTGGGACAGCATATGGCCGTATCCATGATCCTGCAGGAATACGGATATACGGACATTGTCCTGCGGAAGGATCTGCGCGGCGTTGTCCGCGCGGCCAGAGGAAAAAAGAAGTAAAACAAACGTTTGATTTTTATCGAATGATGTGTTATAGTAGGTTCATACACAAAAGAGGAAGGAACTGAGACGATGGAAAAGAAAAAAGCAGCCGATCAGACTCCCAATAATGACAAGAAGCAGGCGCTTGATACGGCCATCCGGCAGATCGAGAAAAACTTCGGCAAGGGTGCGGTCATGCGCCTTGGCGACCGGCCCGATCTGCAGGTCGACGCGATCCCGACCGGTTCTCTGGCACTCGACGCCGCGCTCGGCATCGGCGGTGTACCCAAGGGCAGAATTATTGAGATCTACGGTCCGGAATCCTCCGGTAAAACGACGCTTGCACTGCATATCGTCGCACAGGCGCAGAAGCGCGGCGGCGAGGTCGCATTCGTCGACGCCGAGCACGCGCTTGACCCGGACTATGCCGCCCGTATCGGCGTGGATATTGACTCCATGCTGGTTTCCCAGCCGGATACCGGCGAGCAGGCGCTGGAGATCACCGACGCGCTTGTTCGCTCCGGCGCGGTCGACGTTGTGGTCGTCGACTCTGTTGCGGCGCTGACGCCCCGCGCGGAGATTGAGGGCGAGATGGGCGATACGTTCGTCGGCCTGCAGGCCCGGCTCATGTCGCAGGCGCTGCGCAAGCTGGCGGGTAATATCTCCAAGACGAACTGCGTCGTCATCTTCATCAACCAGCTGCGTATGAAGATCGGCGTCATGTACGGCAACCCCGAAACGACGACCGGCGGCAACGCGCTGAAATTCTATGCGTCTGTGCGTATCGATATCCGCCGCACGGAGGCCATCAAAAACGGCTCCGAGGTCATCGGCAACCGCACGCGGGCCAAGATCGTCAAGAATAAATGCGCGCCCCCCTTCAAAGAGGCGTTTTTCGATATCATGTACGGCGAAGGCATCTCCAAATGGGGCGAGATGGTCGACCTTGCCGTGCAGCTTGAGCTCATCAACAAGAGCGGCAGCTGGTTCTCCATCGGAGACGAGCGCATTGGACAGGGCCGCGACTCGGCCAAGCAGTACCTCATTGATCATCCCGACGTCGCTGACCGCATTGAGCAGTCCATCCGAGACAATATGTGGAAGCTGCAGGGCAAGAACGCAAAGCCGCCCGCATCCGTCGCCGCGAAGCCTGTAAGTATCTCGGCAGACGATTTTAACGACGACTGATGCGCCTGCTTGCCATTCAGGAGCTGCCGCAGTCAAAGCGCGTCAAGCTCGTCTTTGACGACGATACTGTTTTAAAAACGCAGCCGTATCTGCTTGCGGACTTCGGCCTTTACAGCGGAATGGAGCTGACGGAGGAAGACTATCAGGCGCTGCTGGCTGCTGCCGGAAAAGCGTCTGCAAAGGCGCGGGCCGTGCGCATTGTCGCAGCGGCAGGCGTGTCTGAAAAGGAGCTGCAGAAGCGCCTTGTCCGGAAGGGTGAGGAAGCAGCCGACGCGCAGGAAGCCGTTGGCTGGCTCAAGGAGCTGCATCTGCTCGATGACCGCGAGACAGCACGGCAGCTCGCTGCAAGCGCTGCGGCAAAGGGCTACGGGAAAAGCCGCATCAAAAATATTTTATTCGAAAAGGGCATCCCGCAGGAACTCTGGGAGGAGGCGCTTGCGGAGCTGCCCGAAATGGACGACGCCATTGACCGCTTTCTGCTCCGCCGCTGGCAGGGGAAGGATCCGGACGAAAAAGAAGTAAAACGGACTGTGGACGCGCTCATCCGGCGCGGCCACAGCTGGAAGGACATCCAGTCCGGCCTCCGGCGCTATCGCGTCGGGCTGGAGCTGGAAGAAATCACGGAGGACGACATATCATGACCCATACGATCGGCATGATCTCGCTTGGCTGCGCCAAAAATCAGGTCAACGCCGAGCACATGCTCTGGCTGCTGCGGCAGGCGGGCTATGAGATCAGCCCAGACCCCGACGGTGCGGAACTCGTCATTGTCAACACCTGCGGCTTCATTGAATCCGCAAAGACAGAGGCCATTGACAACATTCTGGCCATGGCGCAGCTGAAAGCAGAGGGACGAATCCAGAAAATCCTCGTCACCGGCTGTCTCGCCCAGCGCTATCAGGAAGAAATTCTGAAGGAGCTGCCGGAGGTTGACGGCGTGCTTGGCACGGGCTCGTATTACGATGTTGCGAACGCGGTCGGGCAGGTGCTGTCCGGCAAGCGCTACAAGCGTTTCGACGATATCAATGCCGACCAGTCGGAAGATGGCCGGATCCTCACAACGCCGGAATATTACGCCTATCTGAAAATTGCCGAGGGCTGCGATAACCACTGCGCGTACTGCGTCATTCCGAAGCTGCGCGGCAAGCTCCGCAGCCGCCCGATGGAAGATCTGATAAAGGAAGCGGAGCAGCTTGCGTCCGACGGCGTGAAGGAGCTGATCGTCGTCGCACAGGATACCAGCCGCTACGGCCTCGATCTCTACGGCGAGCGGAAGCTTGCGGAGCTGCTGCGCAGGCTCTGCAAAATCGACGGGCTGGTCTGGGTCCGGGTACATTATCTCTATCCCGATGAAATGTCGCAGGAGCTGATCGACGTTCTGGCAAACGAGCCGAAGATCGTCAAATATCTGGATATTCCCATCCAGCATATCAACGACGAGATCCTGCGTAAAATGAACCGGCGCGGCAACGGCGAATATGTCCGGCAGCTGTTCACAAAGCTCCGCCATGAGATCCCCGGCCTTGTGCTCCGCACGAGCCTCATTACCGGTCTTCCCGGCGAGGGCGAGGTGGAATTTGCACAGCTGTGCGATTTCCTGAAGGAATACAAGCTTGAACGCGTCGGTGCGTTCGCGTTTTCGCCCGAAGAGGGCACACGCGCAGCCGAAATGGAATATCCTGATACCGAGATCGCCAAGCAGCGCGCAGAGCAGGTTGCGGAGATTCAGTCGCGCATTATGGACGACTATAACGAGTCCTGTGTCGGTCAGGTCATGCAGGTGCTCTGCGAGGGCTATGACCCGGACGAGGAAAGCTATTACGGCAGAACCTATGCCGATTCTCCCGACATTGACGGGAAAATCTGGTTCACAGCGGAAAAACATATCAAGACCGGCGATTTTGTAGACGTCCATGTCGTGGACACCTACGATGGAGAGCTTGTCGGCGTACTGGAGGAAGAATACAATGACGACTGCGAGTAAAATTACCCTTGTCCGTGTGGTGCTGATCCCGGTCTACATGGTCCTGATGCTGCTGTCAGCGAACGGCGCGGACTGGCTGCGCTGGGCCGCTGTCGCGGTCTTTGTGATCGCCAGCATTTCCGATTTTCTGGACGGCTATATTGCCCGCCACTACAATCAGGTCAGCGATTTCGGCAAATTCCTCGACCCGCTGGCCGATAAGCTGCTGGTGACGGCCTGCATGATGATCTTCGTCGGCTGGGGTCGGATGCCGTCCTGGGTCGTGTTCATCGTGATCGCGCGCGAATTTGCCATCAGCGGTCTGCGCATGGTCGCGGCCAGCAACGGAACTGTCATCGCTGCCGGATGGAGCGGCAAGATCAAGACCTCCTGCACGATGGTCGGTCTGATCGCCATGATGGTGCTGCCGAATCTTCCGACGCTGGATCTGGTCGTGAATATCGTCATTCTGGTCACAACGGTCTATTCCGGCGTGGAGTATTTCTGCAAAAACTGGGCCTGCCTCGGTCTTGCGAAGAAGGCTTGACTTTTTCCTGCTCCAATGATATGATTTCCCAAGAAAATTCAATATCGCGTTGATCGAAAAGAGTACCGCTGCTCCGCTTTTTCAGAGAGTCTCCGCCGTCGGCTGCAAACGGGGGCAAAGGCGATGCGGGAACGTGCGTTCGGGAGCGAGGGGAGACCCCGTTGAGGCTGACGTTACAGCCAGAGCAAGAAATCAGAGTGGAACCGCGAGTTTTTTGACCCGCCTCTTGAGCAGTCAGGAGGCGGGTTTTTATATTGGAGGAGCTTCATTTGCATTTATTGGAGGATATCCGGGCATATAAGAAAAATGACCCTGCCGCACGGTCTGCCATTGAGGTCATGCTGCTGTATAACGGCCTGCACGCGACCATCGACTACCGGATCGCGCACTGGTTTTACCTGCGGCGCTGCTTTTTCATCGCCCGCGCGATCTCGCAGTGGTCGAAGATGTGGACGGGAATCGAGATCCATCCCGGCGCGACCATTGGCCGGCGGCTGGTCATTGACCACGGAACCGGCATCGTGATCGGCGAAACCGCCGAGATCGGGGACGACTGCCTGCTCTATCAGGGCGTAACGCTCGGCGGCACGGGCAAGGATATCGGCAAGCGCCATCCGACGCTCGGCAACAACGTCATGGTCGGCTCCGGCGCAAAGGTGCTTGGCCCGTTCCGCGTTGGCGACAACGCCCGCATTGCGGCAAACGCTGTAGTACTGCGCGAGGTGCCGGAGGGGGCGACGGTCGTCGGCGTTCCGGGCCGGATCGTCCGGCTCTGCGGCGATAAGCTCGACCATATTCACACGCCGGACCCGGTCATGCTGGAAATCGAAGAACTCAAGCGCCGCATGGCGCTGCTGGAAGAACAGATCAACGATACGAAAAAGGAGACTTGACGATGTATCTTTATAACTCTGCTACACACAAAAAGGAAGAATTTGTCCCCTATGACCCGAAGCTGGTCAAAATGTATACCTGCGGCCCGACGGTCTATCACTTTGCACACATCGGCAATCTGCGCAGCTATATCATGGAGGATGTGCTGGAAAAATACCTCCGTTACGCGGGCTATCCCGTGAAGCGCGTTATGAATATCACGGATGTCGGCCATCTGACCTCCGACGCAGATGAGGGCGAGGACAAGATGCTCAAGGGCGCCCGCCGCGAGCACAAAACGGTCATGGAGATCGCGCAGTTCTACACCGACGCGTTCTTCGAGGACTGCCGCAAGCTCAACATCAAGAAGCCCGACGTCGTTCAGCCTGCCACAGGCTGCATTGACGAATATATCAAGATCATTACCAAGCTCCTTGACACCGGCTACGCCTATATCGAGGGCGGAAACGTGTATTTCGATACCTCCAAGCTTGAAAAATACTACATTTTCAACGAGCACAAAGAGGAAGACCTCGCCGTCGGCGTTCGCGAGGGCGTCGAGGAGGATACGAACAAGCGCAACAAGAACGACTTCGTGCTCTGGTTCACAAAATCCAAGTTTGAGGATCAGGCGCTCAAGTGGGATTCTCCGTGGGGCGTCGGCTATCCGGGCTGGCACATCGAATGCACCGGCATTTCGCTCAAATATCTGGGCGAACACCTTGATATCCACTGCGGCGGCATCGACAACGCTTTCCCGCACCATACGAATGAAATTGCGCAGTCCGAGAGCTACATCGGCCACCACTGGTGCAATTATTGGATGCACGTTATGCATCTGAACACCGCCAGCGGCAAAATGTCCAAATCCAAGGGCGAATTCCTGACGGTATCCCTACTGGAGCAGAAGGGCTACGACCCGCTGTGCTACCGCCTGTTCTGCCTGCAGAGCCACTACCGCCGTAATCTGGTCTTCACATGGGAAAACCTTGACAATGCTGCCGGAACGTATCAGAAGCTGCTGGCCAAGATCGCCGCCCTGAAGCCCGTCGACGGCGAGATCGACGAGGCTGCCGTGTCCGCACTGCGCGAGAAATTCAACGCCGCGCTCGGCAATGACCTCAACACGTCTCTCGCCATTACAGCACTGTACGACGTGCTCAAATACAAGACCAACGACGCGACGAAGCTGTTCGTCCTTGATGATTTCGACAAGGTACTGAGCCTTGACCTGTGCAAAAAGGCAGATGAGATCCGCAAGCGCAATGCGGCTGAAAAGCCTGCCGCAGGTGCGTATTCCATCTTCTGCGAGGATGGCAGTGACGATCCCGCTGTGACCGCGCAGATCCAGGCACGCTATGACGCGAAAAAGGCCAAAAACTTCGCCGAGGCCGACCGTATCCGCGACGAACTTAAGTCGCAGGGCGTTGAAATCACCGATATCCCCGGCGGCGCAAAGTGGAAGCACATCTGATCAAACAAAACCCGGAGCATTTGCTCCGGGTTTGCGCATCAAAAGATTATCCAATCTGAATTTACAGGAGTAGCTAATGAAAATATGCCAGCTGACAAACAGCACCGAAAAACAGGCTGTGACGCGGAGCATTCTGGAAGCGCTTCCGGAATGGTTCGGTATCCCAGAGGCAAGGGAGGATTACATCAAAGAAAGCGGCGATAAACAATTCTTCTGCGCCTATGACGCAGACAAGCCCGTTGGTTTTTTATATCTGAAAGAAACAGGAACGGCTACCGTTGAATTATACGTGATGGGCGTATTGAAGGAACATCACCGTCAGGGGATTGGCCGTGAGCTGTTTCAACAAGCAAGAGAAGCGGCAGGCAAAGCTGGATACTCCTTTATGCAGGTAAAAACCGTGCAGATGGGAAGATATGCGGAATATGACAGTACGAACCGGTTTTACCTGTCGCTCGGCTTTCAGGAATTTGAGGTATTTCCGACATTATGGGATGAATGGAATCCCTGTCAGGTATACGTGATGGCAATATAATTCTGTGGGGTCGGCGGCTTATTTCTTCGGCTTCCGGTCGAAGAACGGGGACTTTCCGCTGATGCTGAGGGGCAGGGCAAGCACCAGCGAAGCCTTTTCTCCGAGCAGGCCGAGGCTTTTTGCCGCACGGCCAACGGAGAACATCACGCGGCTGTCGACGCGCGCGTCGGCTGCTGCGGCAGCGGCGGAGCCGATGGCGATGCCGATATCGATGGCATCCCACGCGCACAGGCCGTCCTTTTCTGTACAGTCGGCGCAGCTTTCGAAGTGACAGTACTGACAGCCCGCGTCAAGCCCGCGCCGCACCTCCTCCATTCCGAAAAGCACCACAGCGTCGGACGCGTCAACGCTATCTGCGTCACGGTTAAAGAACGCATAATCCAGCTCGTCGGCCAGCTTCCGCATCTGCGCGGCCAGCTGGCTTTTATCCTCGCCCGTTAAAACGCAGGTCACGAGGCCGTCCATGCCTCTGGTTTTCGGCGCGGTGCGCGCTGCGGCGCAGATCTTTGCCGCCGTATCCAGAACGGCGCGGGATTCCATGTCCTTCGAAGAGTAGATCATATCGAAATGCTCCTTTTCTTTTTTCTTTAGTATAATCTTTTCACGAAAAACCGTCAACCGGAGGAAGCGCCTTTCTTGAAAGAAGGGCGGAAATGTGGTAAACTAACCAAAGAAATGCAAAGGAGTTTACGCCCATGAAGCTGATGGTTCTCGACGGAAACAGCGTCATCAACCGCGCCTATTATGGCGTCCGTGCACTGACGACCAGAGACGGGTTCTTTACAAATGCCATTTATGGCTTTCTGAATATTCTGGAAAAGCTGCGCGCGGACGAAAAGCCGGACGCGCTCTGCGTCGCGTTTGACCTTAAAGCGCCAACATTCCGCCATTTGAAATATGACGGCTATAAGGCCACGCGCCATCCCATGCCGGACGAGCTTGCCATGCAGATGCCCGTTATGAAGGATGTGCTGCGGGCCATGCGCATCCCGATTTTTGAATGCGAGGGCTGGGAAGCCGACGATGTGATCGGCACGATCGGAAAACGCTGTGGCCATGCGGGCTGGGACTGCGTGATCGTCACCGGCGACCGGGATTCTTTGCAGCTGATCGATGAACACGTGACGGTCAAGCTCGTCTCGTCCAAGCTGTCCCAGACCGTCGCAGTTAACTATGATCCCGCAAAATTCCGTGAGGAATATGGCTTTGAGCCCATTCATCTGATCGACCTGAAGGCGCTCATGGGCGACAGCTCAGATAATATCCCTGGCGTTGCGGGCGTCGGCCCGAAGACGGCGACGCAGCTGCTGCTGGACTACGGCACGTTGGACGGCGTGTACGCACATCTGGACGCGGTCAAGGAAAAGCTGCGTGCCAAGCTCGAACAGGGGAGGGACAGCGCGTATCTGTCCTACGATCTGGCGACGATCCGCTGCGAAGCGCCGATCGAGTTTTCGCCGGAAGCTTGCCTTGTACAGCCGTATGACGAAGCAGCTCTATACGAGCTGTTTGCCCGTCTGGAGTTCACGCGGCTCATTGCCCGATACGGTCTGCACGCGCCGCAGGAGACAGCGGAGAACGGCATGATCGATGGCGTCTGCACAAGCGAGGTCGTAAGCGACGCCGCCCGCGCCGAGGCTCTTGCGGCATCCTTCCAGAAAGAACATTATGTAAATCTGATTGCAGAACCGGATTTATCTGCAATTGCGGTCAATACGGATGAAAGCGGCTATTATTTCTGCGGGGACGCGCTGGAAAGTACAAAATTTATGTCAACCCTGTTCGGCGTGTCCGTCAAGAAGGTCACGCACGACTGCAAGCCGCTCATGCGCCGCCTGCTGGAGCTTGGATACCCGGCGGAGAGCTTCATTTTCGATACCGCGCTGGCCGCCTACGATCTCGACGCGACACAGGGAAGCTACGACCTTGACCGCGTGGTCACGCATCTACTCGGCTTTGAGATCGGCCGCGCGGACAAGGACGAGGTCGGCGAAGAGGCTGTACGGGTGTGCAATCGGCTTGCGGAGGCGTCTGCGGTCGCGGCACTGTATGAGGCGCTGCCGGAAAAGCTTGCGCAGAACGGCATGGAAAAGCTCTATTATGAGATCGAGCTGCCGCTCTGCCGGGTACTGGCCGAGATGGAATATGCGGGCGTCAAGGCTGACCAGATGGCCCTGATCTCGTTTGGAAATATGCTGCAAAGCCGCATTGAAGCGGCCCAGCAGACCATTTTCGATTTCGCCGGGCGCGAATTCAATATCAATTCCACGAAGCAGCTCGGCGAGATCCTGTTTGACGAGCTGGGACTGCCCGCAGGCAAGAAGACGAAGAGCGGCTATTCGACAAACGCGGATGTGCTCGAAAAGCTCAAGGGCAAGCACCCGATCATTGAGGCGATTCTCGATTACCGTGCCATGACAAAGCTCAAAAGCACGTATGCCGACGGGCTTGTCAAGCAGATCGCGGACGACGGGCGCATTCACACCACCTTCCAGAACCTTGTCACAGCCACGGGCCGCCTGTCCTCGACAGATCCGAACCTTCAGAATATCCCCGTCCGCACGGAGCTTGGCAGCGAGATCCGCCGGATGTTCGTGCCAAGCGACGGCTGCGTCTTCGTTGACGCGGATTACAGCCAGATCGAGCTGCGCGTTCTGGCGCATATCGCGGACGACAAAACCATGCAGGAGGCGTTCCGCTCCGGCTTTGATATCCACACCGCGACGGCTGCACAGGTCTTCGGCGTGGAGCCTGAGCAGGTCACGCCGCTCATGCGCCGCCACGCAAAGGCCGTCAATTTCGGTATCGTATACGGCATTTCGGAGTTCTCCCTCTCCGAGGACATCGGCGTCACGCGCAAGGAAGCGCGGCAGTATATCGACAATTACCTGGCGCATTATGCAGGCGTCCGGACCTATATGCATGAAATTGTCGAGCAGGCGAAGCGGGATGGCTATGTGACCACGCTCTTTGGCCGCCGCCGTGAGCTGCCGGAGCTCAAAAGCAGCAACTTCAATATCCGCTCGTTCGGTGAGCGCGTTGCGCTCAACACCCCCATTCAGGGCACGGCAGCGGATATCATCAAGCTGGCCATGATCCGCGTCGACGCGGCGCTCCGAAGGCAGAAGCTCAAGGCGCGGCTCGTTTTGCAGGTGCACGACGAGCTGATCGTCGAGTGCCCGGTCAAGGAAGCGGAGCAGGTCAAAAAAATTGTGACCGCCGAGATGGAAAACGTCGTGCAGCTGAAGGTCCCGCTGCTGGCGGAAGCGAAGTCCGGCGCGAGCTGGTATGAGGCAAAGTAAAGAACATGACGGAACTTACCATAACACCGATGGAGCCGGAGCATCTTGCGCAGATCGCCGCGCTGGAAATTGCCTGCTTTTCTGACCCCTGGCCGGAGTCAATTCTTGTACGTGAGCTGCAGAACCCGCTGAGTCTCTGGCTCTGCGCCGTAGACGGCGATACCGTCGCTGGCTATATTGGCAGCCAAACCGTTCTGGGCGAATCCGATATGATGAACATTGCGGTCCATCCGGATTATCGCCGGAGGGGCGTTGGCCGTGCGCTCGTTCTTGCGCTGTGTAAGGCGCTGAGAAGACAGATGCTGGCGTCGGCCCTGACGCTCGAGGTCCGGGATTCCAACGCGCCCGCAATCGCGCTCTATGACTCGCTCGGCTTTGAGCAGATCGGCCTGCGGAAAAACTATTACCAACACCCCAAAGAGGATGCACGCATTCTCAGAAAGGAACTGAAATGAAAATTCTTGCCGTGGAATCCTCCTGTGACGAAACTGCCGTCGCTGTCGTGGAGGACGGAAGAACAGTTTTGACGGACTGTATCGCCTCACAGGTCGCACTGCACCGGCTTTACGGCGGCGTTGTGCCGGAGCTGGCCTCGCGCAAGCATATTGAAGCAATTTACGCGCTGGCAGACGAGGCGCTTTCCCGCGCGTCCATAACGCGGCAGGAGATCGATGCGATTGCCGTGACCTATGCGCCGGGGCTGATCGGCGCGGTGCTGGTGGGTGTGAATTTCGCGAAAGCGGCGGCGTACAGCCTCGGCGTGCCGCTCGTTCCGGTTCACCATATCCGGGGGCATATCGCGGCCAATTATCTGGCGTATCCCGATCTGGAGCCGCCGTTTCTTTGCCTCGTCGTCTCCGGAGGGCATACGCTGATTGTTGACGTGCAGGATTACACAAAATTTCACATCATGGGCACAACGCGCGACGACGCGGCAGGGGAGTGCTTTGACAAGATCGCCCGCGTGATCGGTATGCCGTATCCCGGCGGCGCTGTACTTGACAAAACGGCGCAGACCGGCGACGAAACAAAATATCCCATGCCGCATACGAAGCTCAGCGGAAATCCGCTCGATATGTCCTTTTCGGGTCTTAAAACAGCGGCGCTGAACCTTATTCACACGCATGAGCAGCGCGGTGAGGCTCTGGATATCCCGTCGCTTTGCGCGTCGTTTTCCAAGGCGGTCAGTGATATGCTCGTGCCGCGGACGATGCAGGCATTGAAGGAAACTGGCTACAAAACGCTTGCCATCGCGGGCGGCGTCGCTGCCAATTCCCGCATTCGGGGCGAGTTCACGCGCGAAACACAGCGGCTCGGCGTCCGCCTGTGTATGCCGCCCCTCAGCCTCTGCGGCGACAACGGCGCCATGATCGGCGCGCAGGGCTATTACGAATACATGGCCGGAAAACGCGCCGGTCAGGATCTCAACGCCTACGCGACGATGAGTCTGGAAAACGGATAAAAAAGAACGGAGAAAGGCCCCCTGCCGGTAAGACAGTAAAATTCAAACTTCTCGGAACAGGCATGATTCGATCATGCCTGTTCCGCTTTTAGCAGTTCATCCTAGGTGACCCCAGATAAAGATCGAACTGCAGAACACGCCATTCTACTGACAGCGGAGGGCAAGGCAACGAACTTTATCCCTCACTTTTTCAAAACAACTTGACAGATTCAAATAACAAGAGTATAATACAACATGACAATGATAGTTGTCATTAAGACAAGTAAAATCGTCAGACGGAGGTGCTGCATGATACTGCAAAATCGCTTGAAAGTATTCAGGGCGATCCTGAATGTGAATCAGCAGGAAATGGGGCGCTTATGCGGCGTATCACGGCAAACGATCAGCCTGATCGAGCGCGGCGATTATTCGCCGTCCGTTACACTTGCTCTGACGATCGCAAAGGTATGCGGCGTTACGGTTGAAGAAGTCTTCTATTTACAGGAGGAAACGGAAAATGAAAAATGACGAAATCAAAGAGGCAAATCGAAAAGCTCTGCCTAAGTTTTTGCTTTTTGCGGTCGTATGTGCGATTGTCGGCGGTGTAATCGGCTATTACTCCGGTTATGGTGCGGCAAAAGGAGGGATGGATGAACTGGTCGGCATGATGAAAGAAACGGGAGCGTTTTTCGGAACGCACATTGCTCCGTGGCTGATGGTTGCGATAGCAATCATCGTGCCTGTACTCTGCCTCCCGATTTATCGGAGTGCAAAGAAATTGCTCGCTGCGTGGGATGGCGAGGATGAGGCTATCTCGGATACTATTGACCGAAAGTTGTCTGTCGTAATTTGGATCGCGAGCGCAAGCTTTATCGTCGCCTATTTTCTGATCGCGGCATCCTATTCGGGAGGTTTTGCAATATTTGACGACATGGAGAAAACCATTGTATTTTTCATCGGTATCGTCTCTTTCTTCGCTATTATGATTGAAGCGATCCTCTTTCAGCAAAAGTGCGTAGATACAACTAAGCAAATGAATCCCGAAAAGAAAGCGTCCGTCTACGATATGAGATTTCAAAAAAAGTGGATTGACGACTGCGATGAAGCCGAAAAAATTATGATCGGCAAGTGTGCGTTCAAAGCATACTCCGCAACAAATGCGGTGTGTACGGTTTTGGCGATCGTGCTTGCGGTCTGTGCGCTTGTGTTCGACATTGGATTCCTGCCCTCATTTACTGTATGCCTTATTTGGGCTGTAAATATATCGATGTACTGTAAAGAAGCAATGCGATATTCCGAAGCAGGAAATAGAATCTCCTGAATATAAATTGGGAGGGATGCGCAAATGGACAGTCTTTACCTCATTTTGCTTGCCCTGTTCCTTCTTGTGATTATCCCATGGATCATGCGGCAAAGGAGACTGGCAGCAGTCAGGCATATTTTGAATCAAAAAAAGCAGAACAAGGAGAACAGTGAAATGAAAGAACTGGCAAAACGGCTTATCGGCGAAGAGTGCATCATTTATACGATCACTTCAAATGACGGCAGCGTACAGGGAGTGATAAAAAAAATTGACGACGGCGGTATGGTCATAGAGAAGAAGACGGGAGAACTGGAGATTATCAATCTGGATTTTGTCACCCGTATCCGGCAGTATCCGAGAAAGAAGAACGGAAAGAAAAAGGACATCGTATTGGACTAAGTATCCGAGCGGAAAATCGGTGATTTTCTACCCTTATATGTGCAAAACAGGCGGCGCCCAACCGAAGCTGAGTGCCGCCTGTTTTTGTTGTCCAATCCTGCCCGGCAGATGCCAATTTTGCAGTTATCTCAAATTACTGCCTTATCGGCACACGCCAAAACCGCTGCCGGTTTTCTCCGTTTTTTTAATATGCAGTTAGCAATCAGATTCGCAGCAGCCGCTTGGCGTTTCCGCCGAGGATGGCCGCTTTTTCTTCATCCGAGAGGGGAAGTGCGCGGATATGCTGCAGCTCCGCCTGCGGGTCAGCCCATGGGCTGTCTGTGCCGAACAGAATACGCTTCGCGCCGAACGTGCGGACAAGGTTCACAAACGCCTCATCCGAGAGCCATTGGGGATCGCCCTCCTCCGCCTCTGCCGGACGGAGCGAGAAGGCCGTGTCCAGCAGAGCCGTGGTATCTGCAAGCAGCTCCGGAACCGCATCCCAGCAGCGCCAGCCACCCATATGCGCCAGCACCAGCGTTACGGGGCCGACCTCTTGAAGCGCGTTTCTCGCCTTTTCCGGCGTACAGCACCGGCAGCCTGGGAAGCCGATGTCAAAACCCGCGTGCGTCACAACGATCAGCCCAAGCGCGCCTGCACGCTCTAAAATGCGCAGGTACTTCGGATCGTCCAGATCGGTCTGCTGATAGGCCGGGTGAAGCTTGATCCCGCGCATATTCCGTGCCGCAATGCGGTCAAGCTCCTGCTTCCAGTCCTCATAATCGGGGTGGATGCAGGCGAAGGAAAACATATTGGTGACAAACGCGTGCTCATTGTGCGCGGCGGCTGCATCGTTGATATGATGCACTTGCTCCGGCTTCGTGGCGACCGGGAGAATGATCGAACGGTCAACGCCTGCCGCCCGTTCTGCCAGCAGCAGGCCGCCCGCCGTACCGCTGGAATACGCGGGAATATTCGCCCTGTCAGACAGGCGCGCAACGGCCGAGGCCGCGATCTGATCCGGGAATGTGTGCGTGTGGAAGTCGATAATCATGGGAAACCTCTCTGTCTGAAAATCGGTCGATACGTTCAGGGTGCGTCTGTGTGCCAGCGGAACCGAGATTCCGTGCCGTGCAGCAGACGGCTGATATTTTCCCGATGTGCCCAGATCACGAGCGCCGCGATGAGAAGCGACAGCACAAACACCGTCCAATTCCCCGGACAGAAGATCAGTGTTGTGACCGGGAAGCTGACTGCACCCGATACAGATCCGAGCGAGACATACCGCGTTGTGAGCCACAGCAGCGCAAACAGTCCCCAGCCGACCGCCGCAATGCGCCAGTCCAGCAGCAGCAGGAGCGTGCCGCTGCAAAGAATGCCCTTGCCGCCCTTAAAGGAATAGAACGCAGGGAAAATGTGTCCAATTACGCAGAACAGGGCGGAAAAATACTCGCCCTCCAGCCGGAGTCCCAGATACGCGTCGAATACAGCCGAGCCGAGCTTTACTGCGACAAATGCCTTGAGCATATCGACCAGTATGACGCAGATCGCGAATTTTTCGCCGTATACGCGGTAGAAATTGGTCAGCCCCGCGTTGTGGCTGCCGTGCCTGCGAATGTCATCCCTGTAAAACAGGAACGACGTGATGATTGCGCCGTTGCAGCAGCCCGCCAGATAAGCCCCAGCCGCGACACAGATCATCAGTGCGGTGGAAGCAAACGTCAATTCGTGCATAAAACGCCTCCAAAGAACAGATACCGGTATTTTACCGGATTAAAAGCCGCGATGCAAGCGAAAAATGGGCGATTCAGGCAGGATCGGGAAAATGTACGAAAGAGGCCGCTGCCGAAGCAGCGGCCCTATCAGAATTCACGGTCATTTTGCAGCGGTGAAGTTGACGGCAATCGCCGTGCCCTTGCCGGGATCGCTCTTGAGCTCGATCTTCGCGCCGTGGTACTGTGCGGCGTGCTTGACAATGGAGAGGCCAAGACCAGTGCCGCCAACCTCCTTGGAGTGGCTCTTATCGACGCGGTAGAAGCGCTCAAACACGCGGCTCTGGTCAGCGTAGGGAATGCCGATGCCGGTATCCACGACGGAAAGCGTGGTCGTCGGTCCATTCTGCCAGACAGAAACAGCGACATTGCCGCCCGGAACGTTATACTTGATCGCGTTGTCGCAGAGGTTATAGACCATTTCCTGTAAAAGCTGCTCGACACCCTGAATTACGGCGTGCTGCCCGGAGAGACTGAGCGTGATATTCTGCCGCTGCGCGACGGGGCGGAGGCTCTCGATCACGCCGCCCGCCAGCACATACAGGTCGACCGGCGTTTTTGCGAAGTTTGCCGTGCCCTCGTCCAGCCGGGAAAGCTGGATGATGTCGTCGACCAGATCGATCAGACGGCGGGATTCCCGGTAAATGTCGCCGGAGAATTCCTGCATCTTTTCCTTCGGGACCATCCCCTCCTTCATAAGCTCGGCAAAGCCGGTGATGGAGGTCAGCGGCGTTTTCAGCTCATGCGAAACATTGGCCGAGAATTCGCGGCGCAGCGCCTCACGCTGTTCGCGCTCGGTCACGTCCATGAAGATCAAGATCGCGCCCGTCACGCGGCTGCCGGTAATGACCGGATTGGCATACAGCTGCCACGTGCCGCCGCCGAAGGAAAGCTCCTCGTCACCGCGCGTTCCATCCAGCGCAGCATCGACCAGCGTCAGAAGCTCACCGGAGCAGACGGCCTGATGCAGATTTTCAGGCTTCGGCGTCCCGTCAATCCCCAGCAGACGCAGTGCGCTGCGGTTGCTGGAGAGAATGTTGCACTTATCGTCAACGATCAGAAAGCCCTCGCGCATATTCTCCGTGATCGCGTCAAACTCGCGCTGCCGCGTTGACAGCTCACTCAGCTGCGTGCGGATGGTGCGGTTCTGCTCCTGCAGGCGGGAGATCAGCGGCTGAAGCTCCGGATAGGTCGGCGTGGCGTTCGGATTATCGGGATTGATGGCGTTGATGGGCCGGACAATCTGCTTGGCCAGCCGCATGGCAAGCAGTCCGCACAGCACCAGCACCAGCACAACAATCCATAAAGACGGCTGCACCAGCATCAGCGCCATGGCCGCTACGCTCGTCTGCTTTCCGGCCACGCGGAGAACCGTCCCATCCTTCAGCAAACGCGCGTAATAGTTGTTCTTTTCCAGAATCGTGGAGGAATAGCGGTCAGACCGTCCGCTTCCCGTCTCGAAGGCCTCCTGCACCTCCGGGCGCTGAAGGTGATTCTCCATCGTATCGGCGTCCGCCATATTGTCATAGAGCACAGAGCCGTCCGGCGCGATCCACGTGATGCGCTCGTCAGACTGCATCGCGGCGAGATACTCTTCGCCGCCGCAGATCTGCATCCCCTCCGCAATGTGCTCGGCTTCGACCTCCAGAATGTCATATGCCTGCGCCTGATAGTTCGAGTACATAATGAAGAAAAAGAGCAAAATACAGGCAAGCAGAACGGTAAACCCGATCAAAAACGCGTTTCGAAATATCTTGGCCGTCACAGATCCTCACCTCCGATCTTATAGCCGATGCCGCGCACCGTCTCGATATAGCTGCCCGCTTCGCCGAGCTTGACGCGCAGCGTTCGGATATGCACGTCCAGCGTCCGGTTTTCCCGTTCGGACTCAAAGCCCCAGACGCGGTCCATCAGCGTTGCGCGCGTCAATACGATGCCCTTGTTGCGCAGCAGCAGGCACAAAAGCTCAAATTCCTTGTTGGTCAGCATCACGTCCTTGCCGCCGACCTTGACCTCATGGCGGTCAGGGGAGACGAACAGCAGGCCGAGCGAAAAATCGCCGCTCGTCTGCGCAGGCTCTGCTCGGCGCAGGACTGCGCGGATGCGCGCGATCAGCTCCAGCATGGAAAACGGCTTGGAAACAAAGTCGTCCGCGCCGTGGTCAAGTCCGATCACGCGGTCGTATTCCGAATTTTTCGCCGTCAGCATAATGATGGGCAGGCGTTTGGTCGCAGGCCGCGCGCGCAGCTTTTTCAGGATGGACAGGCCATCTTCTTCCGGCAGCATGATATCGAGCAGCACCAGCTCCGGAAGCTCTGTGTCCAAAGCCCGCCAGAATTCCGAAGGAAGCGCAAAGCCCTTTGACTGAAAGCCCTGGCTGTCCAGTCCGTAGAGCACAAGCTTGCGGATGGAATCGTCGTCTTCCAGTAAATAGATCATCTGAACCACTCCTTTTGCGAATACAATAAAGCAGAAATGTAAAATCGTCGTTCCTCTTTATGTTAAGTTTACGTGAAATGTAAAGAAAAAGCAAGATTTAACATGAATTTAAGATAAAAGATACATAACATTTAATCTTCGTAATTTAACATACAATTAACAAACAGAGAGGATGTTATGCGTGGGTATTTCGAATGTGATCTCGCTGCTGAGCGGCATCGCGCTGTTTTTGTTCGGCATGGCCCTGATGGGGGACGGACTGAAGCAGGTCGCGGGTAATAAACTGGAGCTGATTCTGTACCGGCTGACCGGCAATCCCATCAAGGGCTTTCTGCTGGGCGCCGGCGTAACGGCGGTGATCCAGTCCTCGTCCGCCACATCGGTCATGATCGTCGGCTTTGTCAACTCCGGTATGATGAAGGTGCGGCAGGCCATTTCCATCGTGCTGGGCGCGATCCTCGGTACGTCCATCACGGGCTGGATCATCTGTCTTTCCGACATCGGCTCGACCGGAGGCTGGCTCGACCTGTTCTCCACGGCGACGCTCACGGGCGTGATCTCGGTCATCGGCATCGTTCTGCGTATGGCGGCAAAGGACCCGGCCAAAAAGCACATCGGCGATATCCTGATGGGCTTCGCGGTCCTGATGTTCGGTATGTCCACAATGTCCGCCGCCGTTTCGCCGCTGCGCGAGGACCCGACCTTTATCCGCATCCTGACGTCCTTCTCCAATCCGTTCCTCGGCATCCTCTTCGGTACGCTGTTTACCTGCGTGCTGCAGTCCGCGTCTGCCGCAGTCGGCATTTTGCAGGCGCTCGCGTCGACCGGCATCATTGATTTTTCCATAGCGCTTCCCATCATCATGGGCATTGCCATCGGCGCGGCCATGCCGGTGCTGCTGTCCGCCATCGGCGCGTCTGTCGACGGCAAACGGACGGCCATGGTTTATCTGGTCGCCGAGGTCACGGGCGTGATCCTCTTTGCGGCGATTTATTATACGCTTGACGCGCTGATCCGCTTCCCGTTTGCCGACCGTATCATGACCAGCGTATCCATTGCGTTTGTCAATACGGTGTTCCGTTTCATCAAGGTCGTCGCGCTGCTGCCGTTTACAAAGCAGATCGAAAAGACCGTCAACTTCCTGGTGCGCGACAAGCCGCAGCAGAAGGAGGTCGAGCCGGAGGCCATGCGGCTTGAAGAACGCTTCATCCAGCATCCCGCGCTCGCCATCGAGCAGAGCCGCCTGACCATCAACGCCATGGCCGAGGAGGCCAAGCGGAATTTTGTCGAGGCAGTTGCGCTGCTGCATGGCTATTCCAACGAACAGTTCAAGCTGGTTGAGGATCTGGAGAACTCTGTAGACCGGTATGAGGACAAACTCGGCACCTATCTCGTCAAGGTCACCGAGCGAGAAATGACAGTCAAGCAGAACGCAGAAGTATCCAAATTCCTGCATACGATCTCTGATTTCGAGCGTATTTCCGACCACGCCCTGAATATTGCCGAGGCTGCGAAGGAGCTGCACGAAAAGAACCTGTCCTTCTCCGAGGCGGCGGCGCACGAGTTGGAGGTCATGGAGGCCGCTCTGACAGAGATTCTGTCCACGGCGATCCGCTCGTTCGTCAATAACGATCTGCAGCTTGCCGCCCGCGTCGAGCCGCTTGAAGAGCTGATCGACAATCTCTGCGACGAGATGAAGCTCCACCATGTCGACCGCCTGCAAAAGGGACTCTGCACACTTGGACAGGGCTTTGTGTTCAACGATCTTTTGACAAACTATGAGCGCGTCGCAGATCACTGCTCCAACATCGCGGTTGCTCTGATCGAGCTGGAGTCGGATTCGTTCGATACGCACGAGTATCTGAACAGCCTCAAGGAGCTCAAATCCGATATGTACGAGCGGTATTATGAAGAATACCGCCGGATCTATCAATTATAATCCAAACGGCAGGGGAGTCCCTGCCGTTTTTTCGGGGGAGGGAATGCCCAATATGCTGACCGGACGATTTGCGCCCAGCCCCAGCGGCAGGATGCACCTTGGAAATGTGTTTTCCGCGCTGCTGGCCTGGCTTTCCGTGCGAAGCCGGAACGGGCGGATGCTGCTGCGCATTGAGGATCTGGACCCGGATCGGTGCAGGCCGGACTATATTGAAACGCTCAAGCGCGATCTGGACTGGCTCGGCCTTGACTGGGACGAGGAACAGACGCCGCAGTCCATGCGGGCAGACGCCTATCATGCGGAATTTGAACGGCTGCGTGCGCTCGGGCTGGTCTATCCGTGCTATTGCTCCCGCGCCGAGCTGCACGCGGCCTCCGCGCCGCACGCGTCAGACGGCAATGTGATCTATGCTGGAACCTGCAGGAGCCTGACAGAGGCAGAGCGCGCGGCGAAAACCAGAGCGCCCGCGTGGCGCGTGATCGTACCAGATACCTCCATAACGGTACAGGACGGTCTTCAAGGCGCGTACACCGAAAATCTTGCGCGGGACTGCGGCGATTTTATTATCCGCCGCTCTGACGGCGTATACGCCTATCAGCTTGCGGTCGTGACCGATGACGCGGCAGGCGGCGTCACAGAGGTCGTCCGGGGGCGCGATCTGCTGAGCTCCGTGCCGCGTCAGGTGTGGCTGCAAAAGACACTTGGGTTTCCAACACCTGCATACTATCACGTTCCGCTGCTGCTTGCGCCGGACGGACGGCGGCTGAGCAAGCGGGAAAAATCGCTGGACCTCGGAGCGCTGCGGGAGCGCTGCACGCCGGAGCAGCTGGTCGGAACGCTTGCGTTCCTTGCAGGCCTTCAGCCAGAACCTGCGCCTGCTGCACCTGCCGCGCTGGTATCTGGATTTGCGTGGAAAAACGTCCGATCCGACAATGTCGTAATTCATTCCGAATTCGGATGCGATATATCATAAATGGTATAAGCTAATTCGTAACATGGAATGTATCGGTATTTTTTTATCGATTTTCTTGTTTACAACAGAATGGAAGATGTGTTATACTAATAACGTTGGATTATCAGAACGAACAAGAAATTACTGATGATTTGAAGGGATGAACAAGTTATGTACAAAATCGTGCGCAAGAAGGAACTGAACGCTGCCGTAACGTATATGGAGATTGAAGCTCCGTTCGTTGCCCGCAAGGCAAAGGCCGGTCAGTTTATCATTTTCCGTGTCGACGAGAAATCAGAGCGCGTTCCGCTGACGATTGCGGGCTATGACCGCGAAAAGGGAACGGTTGCGATCATCTTCCAGAAGGTCGGCCTGTCCACCGAGATGCTCGGCAGTCTGAACGAGGGTGACTATATTCAGGACTTCGTCGGCCCGCTTGGCAAGCCGACGGACGTGGAGGGCAAAAAGCGCGTGTGCGTTGTCGGCGGCGGTGTCGGCTGTGCAATCGCGTATCCGTCTGCAAAGGCGTTTAAAGAGGCTGGCGTCGAAACCGATGTGATCGTCGGCTTCCGCAACAAGGACATCGTCATTCTTGAAGACGAGTTCAAGCAGGCCTGCGACCATCTGTACCTCATGACCGACGACGGCTCCTACGGCGAACACGGCTTCGTGACCGTCAAGCTGCAGCAGCTGCTTGAGTCCGGTATCCAGTATGACGAGGTCCTCGCCATCGGCCCGATCCCGATGATGAAGTTTGTCTCCAAGACGACCGAGCCGTTCGGCGTCAAAACGGTTGTCTCGCTGAACCCGATCATGGTTGACGGCACCGGTATGTGCGGCGGCTGCCGCGTCACGGTCGGCGGCGAGGTGAAGTTCGCCTGTGTCGACGGCCCGGATTTTGACGGCCACAAGGTCGATTATGACGAGCTCATGAGCCGCAACAGCGTCTACCGCGAGAGAGAAGCAGAAGAGCGCAAGACCCATATCTGCCGCATCCAGAAGATGGGCGAAGAGCTCATCAAGTAAGGGGAGGGAATCATCATGGCTAATATGCAGGCTACCAAGACTCCGATGCCGGAGCAGGACCCGAACGTCCGCAATAAGAATTTCAAGGAAGTCACGCTGGGTTATACCGCTGAGATGGCCATCAATGAGGCCAAGCGCTGCCTGCAGTGCAAGAAGCCGCACTGTGTCGAGGGCTGCCCGGTCAATATTCATATTCCCGAATTTATCCATGAGGTCGCCGAGGGCAACTTCGAAAAGGCCTATGAGATCATCACCGATACCAATGCGCTGCCCGCCCTTTCCGGCCGTGTCTGTCCGCAGGAGACGCAGTGCGAATCCAAGTGCGTCCGCGGCAACAAGGGCGAGCCAGTCGCGATCGGCCGTCTGGAGCGCTTTGTCGCCGACTGGTACCGCGAGAACATCAACGCCATGCCGAAAAAGGCTGAGTCCAACGGCATCAAGGTCGCTGTCGTCGGCTCCGGCCCGTCCGGCCTGACCTGCGCGTCGCTGCTTGCCAAGAAGGGCTATGCGGTGTCCCTGTTTGAGGCGTTGCACACTGCCGGCGGCGTTCTGGTCTACGGCATTCCGGAGTTCCGTCTGCCGAAGGCTATCGTCGCCAATGAGGTTGAAAAACTGAAGGCGCAGGGCGTCGAGGTCATGACCGACATGGTCATCGGCAAGGTCCTGTCCATCGACGAGCTGTTTGAGATGGGCTTTAAGGCTGTGTTTATCGGCTCCGGCGCAGGTCTTCCGATGTTCATGCACATCCCCGGCGAATCCCTCAAGGGCGTCTGCTCGGCAAATGAATACCTGACCCGCATCAACCTGATGAAGGCGTATCTCGAAGAGAGCGACACGCCGATCCTGCACTCCAAGGCAGCGGCGATCGTCGGCGGCGGCAACGTCGCGATGGATGCCGCCCGCTGCGCAAAGCGCATGGGCACCGACAAGGTGTACATCGTCTACCGCCGCGGCGAGGCCGAAATGCCCGCCAGACTGGAAGAGCAGCACCACGCGAAGGAAGAGGGCATCGAGTTCCTGACGCTCACCAACCCGACCGAGATCCTCGGCGGTGAGGATGGTCGTGTGTGCGGCATGAAGTGCATCAAGATGGAGCTTGGCGAACCTGACGCGTCCGGCCGCCGCCGCCCGATCCCCATTGAGGGCAGCGAATTCGTGCTGGATGTCGATATGGTCATCATGTCCCTCGGCACATCTCCGAACCCGCTGATCCGCTCCACCACGCCGGGCCTCGAAACGAACAAAAAGGGCGGCATCATCGTCGACGAGAACGAAATGTCTACCCGTGAAAACGTCTTCGCAGGCGGCGACGCCGTTACCGGCGCTGCGACCGTCATTCTGGCCATGGGCGCAGGCAAAAAGGCTGCGGAAGCCATCGACCGCAAGCTGCAGGGCAAATAAGCTGTTTAACAGCCGGCAGTCCCGGCTACAATCTCCATAAACGCAGAAGCTCCGGCAGCGTTTGCTGCCGGAGCTTTTCAAATGATGGAGGGTCTTATGAAGGTCAAGGATTGTATGTCCAGAAATGTCGTCAGCGTCGGCGCACAGGAGCCGGTTTCCGTCGCCGCGCGGCTCATGAGCCGCTATAATCTCGGCGTTCTGCCGGTTCAGGGGGAAAATGGGCGTCTTTGCGGGGTTCTGACCGACCGCGATGTCGTGCTGCGCTGCGTCGCGGCAGGGAAAGCGGCAGAGCAGATGCGTGTGAGCGAGGTCATGTCCGCGGGCGTTTTATCTGTTGAGGCAGGGGAGGACGCGGCAAAGGCCGCGCGCCTCATGTCCCGCGCGCAGCTGCGCAGACTGCCGGTCACGCAGAATGGAAAGCTGACCGGCATGATCTCCGTTGCGGATTTTGCGCGGCGCGGCAATTTTGGCATGGAAACAGCGCAGTGCATGGAAGCCATTTGCAGCCCGGTCGTGCATCTGGATTAAAAATGCGCGCTGCGTATGCAGCGCGCACCAAAATCAATATTCCACTTCCTGATTGGCCGGTGTTTCCAGCAGCTCCGGGTTTTCCAGCAGCTTCTTGAGCAGTCGGATGGTCTTGGAGTAATAATAGCCGTCTGCCAGACGCTCATCAATGGTGAGGCCCAGATCGAGCATTTCACGCATTTCGATCGTGCCGTCCTCGTGATAGACCGGGCGCTTCGATTTTTCACCGATGATGCAGAACACGGAGCAGGTGCCCCAGTTCGTCAGATGATGATAGCCGCAGTTGAGCTTAATGGAGCCAAGATTGGAGATCACACACGTCGTATAATACGGGTCTGTCTCAATGATGCTGGCGGGTATCCAGCCGTGGATATCCAGACGCGTCAGGATCCAGACCAGGAACTTGCCAAGGAAGCGCGGCATATGGTTGAAGAAATCCATGTTGTCGGTCGAGGAATCGACCTTATGGACATCCTTGCAGTCAAGGATCTGATGGCGCAGATCCTCGTGGATGGACTCGACGTTGGATTCGTCCTTCGCGTGAATAACGGCCAGCGCCTCCGCCGCCTCGTCCGCAAACTGCTTCTTTACAACGAAGGACATGGATACCTCATTGCGCTGATAGAAGTTCTTGTTGGCAATGAACCGGTTCATCTTCGGGCGCAGCGTGATCGTCTTGACGAGTCCTGCCACGATAATATGGAACATGGTGTAGGGGAACTCTGTCTCCGACTCGTTTTTCTTTTTGAGATACGCGTTCATATTGGTGAGGTCGATCGTTTCTCTGATATAGGCCTCGTTGTCGCAGCGGTTCGGGTAGATCAGCGGCGTAATAAAGTGCATACCGTCCAGATCGCGCAGCAGCACACCGTCCTTCCGGTCGCCCCAGCGACGTTTTTTCTTTTCCATTGTAATCACACACCTTAATTAACGGAAATCCGCCAAGAATGTCTATAAGATACCAGACAGCGGCATAAAATGCAAGCCTGAACCACAAAATACAGGTCAAATCACGGAAAATGTACACATCTGTTTTTCTCACATGGGCACTTGTCAGGAATCAAGAATTGAAGTTGTGAAAAATTCACAAAAGAAAACTCGAAATTTGAGGCATTTTTCATATTTCAGCACTTGACATCGCTAAAGTATGTGGGTATAATGAGGCCATCATTTCAAGGAGGTGCGCACCATGATGCAGTTCACGGCAAAGCAGAATACCGCTTGTTCCGATGCGTCCAGCTGCGCACCGGCTACCTGCTGTGCAGCATCCGCCTGCACGGCTGATTCTGCCGCAGTCTGCAAGGACACTGCCATTCTGGCAGTGTCCTTTTCTATTTCCATTCTGGTGCTTGTATCTATTTGCATTCGCGTTTTCCCCATTATCGGCCTGTTGGTACTTCTGGTACTGGCATGGGGCCTTGTAAACGGAATGCTTCTTATTATGATGTACAAGCTTAAAAACGCAAAAAGCGACAGGATTTGGATCCCTGAAGCGGCCTGAGGGCCGGACTTATCCGGGCATTCGAAGCGGTTCTGCTTTTTGCAGAGCCGCTTTTTGAATAGCAAAACAGCAAAAAGAACAAAGTGAGGTAAATGAAAATGAAAAAAGCAATGAAACTCGTAAGCCTCGTTCTGGCAGTCGTGATGCTGCTGGGCTGCCTGACAGCCTGCGGCTCCAAATCCGCCACCACGGATGCAACAGCTTCTACTGACACAGCGTCCAATGACACTGCCGCTGCCTCTGACGGCGGCGAGATCGTCATCGCTCTCATCAGCAACACGACCGGCGACTATGCCCAGTACGGCCAGCCCGTCCGTGACGGCGCAATGCTCTATATCAATCAGCTGAACGCCAATGGCGGCATCAACGGCAAGCAGGTCAAGGTTCTGGAATACGATGACAAGGGCGACGGCGTTGAGGCTGTCAACGCGTACAACCTCGCCTGCGACAACGGCATCACCGCTGTCTTCGGCGCTACGCTGACCGGCACGACCATTGCGCTGGCTGATGCGACCTATGAGGACAATATGCCGCAGGTCACCGCTTCCGCAACCGCTACCGGCGTCACCGTCATCGACCCGGCTGACCCCGAAAGCGAGATCCGTCCCAACGTCTTCCGCGCCTGCTTCATCGACCCGTATCAGGGCGAAAAGATGGCAAACTACGCCGTTGAAAAGCTGAGCGCCAAGACCGCTGCTGTCTTCTATCAGACCGGCAACGACTACTCCGAGGGCCTGATGAACGCGTTCGTGGAAAAGGCTGCCGAGCTTGGCCTGGAGATCGTCGACACCGAGGCATTTGCCGAGGGCGATAAGGACTTCAAGGCCCAGATGACCAACATCGCCGCTGCCGATCCCGACGTTGTCTTCGCTCCCATTTACTACGCTGAGGCTGGTCTTGCCATCACGGCAGCCCGCGCAGCTGGCTGCGACGCAGTCTTCATGGGCGGCGACGGCTTCGGTTCCGTCAAGAACTACGCTTCCGCGGAAGATCTCGAAGGTTCTGTCTACTGCTCTGGCTACGCGCCCGGCACGGATTCCGTCAAGCAGTTCGAAGAGGATTACAAGGCTGCTTATAATGTCGACGAAATCCCCAACATGTTTGCGCCTCTGGCATACGACGCTGCCATGCTGCTCTGCGAGGGTCTGAAGGCTGCCGAAGAGCAGGGCCTGACCGCTGGCACTGACGAATACAAGCAGGCTGTCATCGACGCCATCAAGAACATGAACGGTACCGAGGGCATCACCGGTTCCTATTCCTTCGACGAGTACAACAACCCCATCAAGCCCGTTGCCATCATCGAGCTGACCGGCGGCGACGAGGTCTATCAGGAAATGTACTAAGAGCTGCTGATTTCCATTGCATAAAGCAGAGAAACGCGTTATAATCAGTAAGAATTTGTCGGTTCCTGCCTGATATAGCATGAACCAGCTAGACAGGTACGGAGTGCTTCTCCGTACCTGTCCACGGCGGACATCGGATGGACGGTTCCAAGCGCGCTTGGCGCCGGCCATCGGGTGTCCGCAATAGAGAAGGAAAGTGAGGTATCAACATGAACCTGTCCCTGCTGCTCTCGCAGCTGTTCAATGGCCTCCAGACAGGCTCGATCTACGCGCTGGTGGCACTTGGCTACAGCATGGTCTACGGTATTATCCTGCTTTTGAACTTCGCACACGGCGACATCATCATGGTCGGCGCATATGCTGCCTTTTACGCCATGACGAACTTCCATCTGCACCCCATCGTATCTGTTATCATCGCGGTCATTACCAGCACGCTCCTCGGCGTTGTGATTGAAAAGGTTGCCTATACGCCGTTGCGCAAGGCGCCGAGACTGAGCCTGCTTATCACCGCGATCGGTATCTCGTTCCTTCTGGAAAACGGCGCGCAGCTGCTCTTTGGCTCCGATACGAAGAGCATGGATCCCATTGTTCCGGGCAATATTTCGCTCGGCTCTGTGACCATCAGCAACGCAGCGCTGTTGACCATTATTGTGACCATCATTGCCATGGCTGCCCTGACCGTCGTTGTGCAGAAGACGAAGCTCGGCAAGGCCATGCGCGCCGTGTCTGAGGATATGGGCGCGGCACAGCTGATGGGCATCAGCCTGAACAGAACGATCTCCTTTACGTTCGCCATCGGCTCGGCGCTTGCCGGTATCGGCTCTGTCTTGTATCTGTGCGCCTATCAGCAGGCGTCGCCCACGATGGGCTCTATGCTGGGCCTGAAGGCGTTCGTTGCCGCCGTCCTCGGCGGTATCGGCTCGATCCCCGGCGCGATGATCGGCGGCTTTGCCATTGGTCTTCTCGAAGCGCTCGTTTCGGCAGTCGGTCTTTCCATCTGGAAGGACGGCGTTGTATTTGCGATTCTGATCGTCGTTCTGCTGGTCAAGCCGACCGGTATTCTTGGCCGTCCGCAGACGGAAAAAGTGTAAGGAAGGGGAGACGGACTATGAAGAAAACACGATCTGCCATCCGCATTCCCATGCCGCTGCGGTATCTGATCAATCTTGTGCTGATCCTCGCGCTGTGGTTCGTGCTGTATACGCTCATTCAGAACGGAACCATCACAAACTATTGGAGCGGCATTCTCATCACTGTCGGCATCAATATCATCCTCGCAACCTCGCTGAACGTCGCGACTGGCTATCTGGGCCAGCTCCCGCTTGGACACGCGGGCTTTATGGCGGTCGGCGCATATGCGGGCGGCATTTTCATGAAGGCAGTCCCGGTGCAGGAGCTTCTGAAATCCGGCAACACGGGTGCAGCGATCCCGTATATCCTGTTGGCGCTGCTGATCAGCGCGGTCGTTGCCGGTATCTTCGGCATTCTGATCGGCATCCCGGCGCTGCGTCTGCGCGGCGACTATCTGGCAATTATCACGCTGGGCTTCGGCGAGATCATCCGCGTCATCCTGACGAACATTGACTCCGTGATCGGCAAGGACTTTACATATGGCGCAGCCGGTCTGAAGCGTATTCCAAAATATTCCTCATTTACACTGGTGTTTATCTGCGTGGTCGTGTCCTGCTATATCATCCACACGATCATGAAATCCCGCCATGGCCGTGCAATCCTGTCTATCCGTGAAGATGAGATCGCGTCCGAGAGCGTCGGCGTGCAGACGACGTATTATAAGACGTTCGCCTTCGTCGTCTCCGCTATGCTGGCCGGTATCGCGGGCTGCCTGTACGCGGGCTATATCGGCTCTTTGTATCCCTCGACGTTCAAGTTCATGAAGTCCATTGAAATTCTGGTCATGGTCGTGCTTGGCGGCATGGGCTCCATGCTGGGTTCGATCCTGTCGGCAACTGTGCTCACCATCCTGCCGGAGCTGCTGCGTTCGTTCTCGGATTACCGCATGGTCGTATACTCTCTGGCACTTGTCGTGATGATGATCTTCCGGCCGAAGGGACTGCTCGGCAGCTACGATTTCTCGCTTTCCCGCAGCCTTGAAACCTTCCTGAACCGGCTGCTCGGACGCACAGAAAATCCAAAGAAGGAGGCGGCAGACAATGAGTAACAAATGGGTCAATCCACAGCCCAAGCTTGTTCCGCAGCCGTACACGAACCTGCTGACGGAACGTGACATCGGCAAGCCTCCGATTCTGGAAACGCGCCACCTCGGCATTGACTTCGGCGGTCTGACCGCTGTTGCCGACTTCAACCTCGCCATCGGCCGCACGGAGATCACCGGCCTGATCGGCCCGAACGGCGCAGGCAAGACGACGATTTTCAATTTGCTGACCAACGTGTACAAGCCGACCCGCGGCTCTATTCTTCTGGACGGCGTTTCAACAGAAGGGAAGAGCACGGTCGAGGTCAACCACATGGGCATTGGCCGAACCTTCCAGAACATCCGCCTGTTCCGCAATCTGACCGTTCTGGACAACGTTTTGATCGGCCTGAACAATGAAATGAAATATTCCGCCGCTTCCGCCATTCTCCGCCTGCCGGGGTATTGGAGACGCGAGCGCATTGCAAAGGAGCGCGCGCTGGAGCTGCTGAGCATTTTCAACATGGAAAATGTAGCGGATCATCTGGCAGGCAGCCTGCCGTATGGCGCACAGCGCCGGTTGGAGATCGTCCGCGCACTGGCGACGAATCCGTGCCTGCTGCTGCTGGATGAGCCTGCCGCCGGCATGAACCCGTCCGAAACGAGCGAGCTTATGGAGAATATCGTGAAGATCCGAGACACCTTTGGCATCGCAATCATGCTGATCGAGCACGATATGAACCTTGTAATGGGCATCTGTGAGGGCATCTGCGTTCTGAACTTCGGTAAAATCATCGCAAAGGGCACGCCGAACGATATTCAGGCCAATCCGGCCGTTATCGAAGCGTACCTCGGCAAAAAGAAGGAGGGCTGAGATATGTTGCTTTCCGTCAATGATCTTCATGTCTACTATGGCGCAATTCATGCGGTCAAGGGCGTTTCTCTCGAGGTCAACGAGGGCGAGATCGTCACGCTGATCGGCGCAAACGGCGCAGGCAAGAGTACTGTTCTGAACACGATTTCCGGCCTGCTTCGCGCGAAGACCGGCACGATTGAGTTTATGGGTACGCCGATCAACACTATGGCCCCCAACAAGATCGTCCAGCTTGGCCTTGCGCAGTGCCCGGAGGGCCGCCGCGTGTTCGCACATATGACCGTCGAGGAAAACCTCGAAATGGGCGCGTATACCCGTCCGAACAGCTCCATTGAGGGCAATCTTGAGCACGTATATGAGCTTTTTCCGCGTCTGAAGGAGCGCAGCAAGCAGATCAGCGGTACGCTCTCCGGCGGCGAACAGCAGATGCTTGCCATGGGCCGCGCCATGATGTCAGAGCCGAAGCTTCTGATGCTGGACGAGCCGTCTATGGGTCTGGCGCCGATCCTGGTCGAGCAGATCTTCGATATTATCCGCGAGCTGCACAAGGCCGGTGCGACCATCCTGCTCGTCGAGCAGAACGCGCAGATGGCGCTGCAGGTAGCAAACCGCGCCTACGTTCTGGAAACCGGCAAGATCACGCTCTCCGGCTCAGGAAAAGAGCTTCTTGAAAGCGATTCCATCAAAAAAGCCTATCTGGGCGGTTAATCGCAGCATAAAAACCAGACAGCACGCAGCTATGGCTGTGTGCTGTCTGGTTTTTCTATTTCTTGCAATTCGGGGAACCTCCTGCTATAATAGCGGCAGCAGACAATTTGCCTGCAAATACGAAGCAGAAAGGGTGGTTTTTTATGAAATTGAGTCGTGTATGGAGGGTTCACGCTTCCTAACCCTCCGAATCAAATTTTGGAGGAAACAGCATGAAAAACCAGATCATCATCCGTGAAGCGATTTCAGAAGCCGATACTGCTGCCTTTTGGGAGCAGCTTCACTCCTATCACAAGCGGGATATTTTCCCTGACCCGGAGGACGAAAACCTCAAGCATTTTCTGAGCGATACGGAATACCGTGTGCAGATCGAACACGTGCACAACCGGCTGCAGGACAGGTGCTATTACCTGTTTTTTGAACGAAATGGTCAGGATATCGGCTTCGCGCTGCCGGCGATTTTCACTTCCGAGGACGGAAAGTGCTTTATCATGGAATTCTGCGTCTACCCGGAATTCCGAGGCAATGGAACAGGCCGAGCATGCGCTGCTGTTCTTCTGGACTGGGCAAAGGCGCGCGGCGCACGCTACGCTGAACTGAATTACGGCGGAGACGAACGGCGCCTCCGGTTCTGGAAGCGTGTCGGATTTGTAGAAAACGGCGTGGACGAGTGGGGAGAGCCGTTGATGCTTCTGCCGCCTGCGGAGACTGTGCCGTTTACCGTGGAGATTCTGAAAGACCCCGTTGATTGGCAGCTTTTGAAGCTGGAAAACGGCTTCAAATGTGAAATTGGCGAGGAATCACTTACAAAAATCCAGCAAAAGCAGCTTCAGCAGGCCGTCCGAGAGGGGAGAATTACATTCTTCATGGCCAAGCGCGGCTATCGTGCCGTGGGCATATGCAGCGTCGCTGCATACTATTCGACTTTTTCCTGCTCGAATGTGGGCGTGTTTGAGGATTTTTACATTGAACCCGCATTCCGGAACAGGGGAACCGCACGGAAGCTGGCGGAAGCAGCGCAAAGCTGGTGCAGAGAAAACGATATTGCAAGCTTAACCGTATGCTGCGCCGCGTGCGACGAGGCAATGTATCAAGCGCTTGGATTTAATACCAGCCTTGGAACGACCTTCGCAAATATGGGATAACAAACTGAGCAGGCAGTACGCAGCCATGCTGTGCACTGCCTGCGTTTTTATAGTTTCAGCTTGGAAAGGGGATTGGCCTCTGCCGCAATTTTCTTGTCTGTATTTTCAATGTGCGTGTAGATCTGCGTCGTATTCAGATTTTCGTGACCCAGAACCTCCTGCAGCGTTTTCAGATCCACGCCGTTCGCCAGCATCAGCGTTGCGGCAGTGTGCCGCAGCTTGTGCGCAGAAAACTGTGACGCGTCAAGGCCGCATTCCAGCAGGTGCTTTTTGACCAGCCGATGGACGGCAGAAACGCTGATACGGTTTTTATCCCGTGACCCAAAGAGCGCCTTATTGTCCGTCAGCACGATCTGGTTCCGTTCCTCCAGATACCGGTCGATGGCTTTCCGGCAGGAAGAGCCCATGTAGACGATCCGTTCCTTGTTGCCCTTGCCGACGACGCGAATGCGATCCTCATAGACGTCCGTAAGATTCAGCCCGACCAGTTCCGAACGGCGGATCCCACAATTCAGAAACAGCATCAGAATTGCAAAATCCCGGTTTTTATTCGGCCCATCGACAGCCTTCAAGAGCGCGGTAGATTCTTCCAGCGTCAGGTATTTTGGCAGACTGCGCCGGATTTTGGGAAATTCGATATCTTTGACCGGATTGTTCTGGATCTGCTTGGTGCTGATGGTCAGATACTTATAGAATGCCTTAATGGCCGACAGCTTCCGCGCGCGGGCAGCGGCCGCGATCCCGACATCAGCCGGGCCTTCACGGTTTTGCCGGTCGTTTGTAAGATAAGATAGAAAATCAAACACCTCAGAAGACGACACCGTATCGAGAACGGACGCGTCGATCCATTTAATGTCGATCTCGTCAAGCGGCGTCTGATACGGAAGCTCCTTGCGCATCAGCGTCAGAAACCGAAGAAACATCCGCAGATCCAGATGATATTCCGAAACCGTGCGCCGTGATTGGCCCTTGATCGATTCATGATACGATAAAAAGTCCCGCAGTACCTGCGGACATTCAGAATACGGCTGCATACATAAAAACTCCTTTAGAACAGCTTTGATAAATGTATTATAACACACCTGCCCTCTGAACGCAACAAAATCTTTATTTTGTTGCGTTGGGAAAGGGCCAATTAAAAAGGCTAAGGTGTAGCCCTTCCCCAACGGCGGCGTTCAAAGTCGAAATTGAAGCCTCAACAAAAAAACGGTTTTGTAGCGTTCACTCGTCTGAACTTCATAGCTGATTCAGATTTGTGACGTTCATCTTGATTTTTATTATACTCGGCTCAAGCGGAATGTCAAGAACTTTTTTAATGAAATATGAATTTATTTTAAAGTAAAATCGATGAATTCCAAACTAATTTTTGAATATTAAAATTCAAGACAGTGCTGTTATGTTATTGTAATGGAACTGTCATTTTTTATACCCACTTCCCCGGAAACCGGAAGACTGTCATACGGGAGAATATTGTGTCCTGCGGACGGCTGCGACGGGAAATATTCATCTGTCAAGCAGCTTTCGCGGCATAAAACCAGTGTGCGCACTGGATTTATTCCACGGTCAACTTGACAGACGAAAATGTCCCGTCCGCACGGCGGGCAACCGAAATCGCCCCCGCGATTCCGGCAAGCCTGACTTTTTATTATGATAAAGGGAGTGCGTACAATGAAACAGACAGTCAGAACGAGCAGAACGGCAGGATATTTAGAAAAGATTTTCAGGTCCTTGAACGCGGACAGCTTCAACGGGGAATTGGAAGAACCTGTTATTACGATTCAGGACACGCCCACGGCATACGGTCATGTGACCGTTAGCAAGGCATGGAGCGTTAAAGGCGAGCACCAGCGTGAACTTAACATTGCGGCAGGGACGCTGCAAAGGCCGATTGAAGAAGTCGCTGCGACTATGCTGCATGAAATGGTTCATCTTTACAACTTGCAGCACGAAATACAGGATTGCAGCCGAGGCGGAACGTATCACAATAAGAAATTCCGGGATGAAGCACAAAAGCATATGCTGACGATTGAGCATCACGAAAAATACGGCTGGACAGTCACGAAGCCGACCGAGGAACTGATTGATTACATCATCAATAAGGGATGGGAAGATATTATGATGAATCGGGCATCATTCCCCTTCCCGATCAGCGGCGGCAGAAAAGGCAAGTCCACGGGTGAAGACGGAACGGAAACCACGAAGCCAAAGAGCAACAGCAGGAAATATGTATGTCCGAAGTGCAAAACGATCATCAGAGCGACACGAGCGGTCAATGTGGTATGCGGGGATTGCGATATCCCGTTTGAATTGGAAGTATGACAGAGGGGCGAAAGCCCCTCTCCCCTTTTCATTGACAGAATCAAATAAATATTGTAAGATTGAAGCAGCGAAAGGTATAAACAAAATCTTCGATATTGTTTATGAAATTTAGAATTGAAAAGGTATTATTGATATTTTTGAATATCAATAATCAAATCTAATGCAAGAGGGATAAAGAATGAAGAAATGCGAAAATACGTACATTGCGCAACAGTGTATCAGCATGAAAGCGACCATTCAAAATTTCAAGCTTGGGTTAAAAATGGCAAGCATGAAGGATGATGGAATCACCGACAAAAACGAAGAAAAGATGATTAAGGAAATCACGAAAGACCTTGAGCGGTTACAAAAAACACTTGATTCCTATGAATATGTATAAGAAAGCACCCGTGCGCGCATGTGCTGCGCACGGGTGCTTTTTACCATTTTTTCCATTGCTTTTGCGGATATTCTTCGCGTGAAATCGTGTTGAACATCTTCCAAAGCGGCGGCGAGAAAATGATTTTTGTCGACCAAGGGACAAAATAATATTCGTCAATAATTTCCTTCGACATATCGTTAATGCCGACGCGCTTCTTGATCTGCCGCCGATGGATAAACCACGGCAGCAGCCCTTTTTTCACGACATAAAGCTTTTGCGCAAGCGTCCGAATCTTTTTGTCCATATCGTCAAAGCCCTGACTGAAAACGTCGATGGCAAGCTGGTAATGCCGATGGTATTTGTAAAAGTACAGTGATTTTTTGGAAAAGTCCTTGAAATCACGGTTATTGTATTCGATACCGGCTTCATCAATGATAACGCGACCGCCAGTGATCATATATGTACCAATATCGGTTTTCGGGTCAAGCTGATAACAGCCGGTAATGGGAACATTCGACCAGACAGGAATACCGCGCCTGATATCATGACGCGCCAGATATGCGGCGTATGTGGTTTTACCGCTTCCGGGGACACCGAAATAAATACTGACTATCTGAGGCGGCAGACGCTTCCTAGCAGCTTTCTGAGGGCCTTTCTTGAGAAACGATAGAAAAGACTTCTTATGACGCGCCGAGTAACGCGGAGTATGCGACGGAGGCATTTCTTGAACAGGTGCAGGAGCTTCTTCATCATGCGTATCCCCTATCAGGTTTTTAATAAAAGAAAATTCGTTATCATCCATGTTTGTACCTCTTGAATCTTAATTTTCAATATAGAAAAGGTGAGGTGCGAGGGAGAATCGCACCCCACCGAGAAACGGTCAGACGTTCAGCAGCCGCTTGAACAGACCGACGCCAAGACCGACAAGCGGAATTGCGCAGAACAGCAGCAGAATCGGCGTTTCGACAATGGTAGAACCGACCGTACCAGCCCAGCCGATAGCCGAGGTAAAGACCTCACCGATAGACGAAAGCAGCGTTGCAATCGTAACAGTTGCAGCACCTTCCATAATTCATCATCCTTTCATATCATGTTTTTCTGAGATTAGACGTTCAGCAGACGCTTGAACAGGCCGACACCGAGGCCGACAAGGGGGATTGCGCAGAACAGGAGCAAGAGCGGCGTACCGACAACGGTTTCACCGACCTTACCCGCCCAGCCAATAGCAGACGTGAAGATAGAGCCGATGGACGAGAGAATTTCAGTCATTTTTGTTCACTTCCTTTCATTGTTTTTCTTTACAATATCAGTATTCCTACTGCTACGTAACGTTTCAAAGGCGGCAAGAACGTATAAAGTTAAGCACAACGCCAACAACAAAGCACATCAACACCATTCCTACAAAATATACAATCGGTTCAGAAAGCAGCCAGTCGGCAAGCTTCCCAAGCATCTGAACATTGAAGTCAAGCATTTCAGACACGTTTCATCACCCCCGCAACGATCTTGAAGAAGCATAGGACGAGAATTGCGAAAAGCACAACGTCGGCAATCCACGCCCAGTCTACAGACGCAATACCGGAAGCGTTATACGGCGTGTACTCACCGAACAGCTTTTCGGTCAGGGATTCACCAGAGCCGCCCTGAATCCATGCACCGCCTGTTTCATCATCGGTCTGAATGGCGAACACGTTGACCTGTGTGTTGCCGGAGGTATCTTCCTGATGAATGAGAGCGGCATCATCGGGCGCGGGCGTGGGCATTTCATCGGAATCTGTTTTCGGCTCCCCTTCCGTGTCAGCTTCGGCTTCAGTTGTAGTATTTGAAGTATTATCTTCAATTTCAGTTGTGGAGACTTCCGGCGTATAGATCGGATACCCAGAACCGTCATACCACTGACCATTGTACAGGAAGCGGTCATTTTCTGAATCGTATGAAGCGCTTGCAAGTTCCAAATCGGTCAGCGGTTCAACGGCGAGAATAGGCAGCGCAAGCAGCAGCACCACGCATAGAGCAAGTACAATCCGTTTCATTTTGTATCGTCCTTCCTTTTTTCATTTACCTTGATATTTCCATTATTGCCGCCGCGCTGCGAACCGCCGCGAAACGAGCCGAACAGCTTGCCAAGCAGACCGACGCTTGCGACGGCCACGGACGAGCCGAGCAGAAGCACACCGAGGGAAAACGTTGTTCCGGGGATGGTAAAGGATTCTATCACGTTCCATGAATTTGAGAGCCACGCGCCGAGAAGCTGCAATAAATCAGTTGACATAATTTCACCCCTAGATAAATGGTATAAAGGATTTCAAAAGCGCAACAGCGTCAGACACGAACGCAATGATAATGCGTACCAGTTTCACAACAACGATAAAGCCAAAGAAGGAAACGGCGGCAATGACAAGGACTTTTAGCGCGGGAGGCATCCAAGAGAACAGAGCGGCAAACACAACTTCACCCCCTAATCAATCAGCTGAATCACGCCGATAATGACGAACAGCGCTGCAACGGCGAGAATCAGACCGCGCACAATGTCGGGCAGCAGCTCCCAAAGGGAGACCATGAAAGCGCCAAAGCCGGCAAGATCATTAAAGTTACTCACTATCGACACCCCCATAGAATGTAGAAGGCCAAATATTAGAGCCGGGGAAACAACTATAAGTCTGAACAAATTTCAGTTGACTAAAAGTTCCCGAATAATAGCGTGGGTCAATGACAGCAATAGGCTTCGAGCAAACTAATACACCGTCAGAATCTTCAATATAAGCACAAATCAGATAAGGCTTACCCTCTGAGTTATATTGTCGAACAGGCAAAGAAGCAGTAGATAGAGTATAATTATCAGAAGCCGAAACTTGTGTATACCCCCACCATTTACCATCAGAATAATCATACTGACAAATAGTGATAACGGCCATATCTCTGTTCATGCTAAAGTTGATAGAGCTACCGTCAGAATCGGTAACATACACTTCATAGATATTCGACCACTCACGATCCCAGCTAGACGAAGAATGAAGATATACAAAATATGGGCGAACCAAGTCAACATTATAAGAAAGTCGGCCAAAAGCATAGAAATGAGCTTGCCAGTACGAAGTATCAATAGACGTGTATTGAATTGGGTCTCCACAATGCAGCATTTTCCCGTCACCGGCGTAAATGCCTACATGCGATACAGTATCAGCGCAATCATAAGTACCAGTGAAAAAGACCAGGTCACCGGGCTTAGCATCAAAGCGATCAACAGGAGTGCAAGCATCATATAAGCCCTGCGCCGTTGTTCTTCCGATGGAATATACGCCAGAATGATTAAGAGAATAGCAAACAAAACCAGAGCAATCAAAGCTAGTTTCAGGAGAAGAACCGCCGAATACATACGGATAACCGAGATACTTTTCGGCCTCAGCAAACAATTTCTGTACGGAATCATTGGAATTCTCATAGCTGTTACCACCCTGCCCCGTATAACCGGAAAGCTGATGGGGCGTGTAGATATAGGTTTTCTGGTCACCCCAAAAGGTATTGCAATCGTTATAAGCGGAAATCGTAGACGGAATGGAAGTGAAGATACCGCCGAACAGATCTGTTACAAAATCCACGATTGACAGAAGATGGTTAATCAGCTTCGAGACAAGAGCGCCCAAGCCCTTCTGATCACCACCCGTTAAAACCTTGTCAGCAGCATTTGAAACGTTAATTTCAAAACCGTCAATAGCGTCCTGAATCCCCTTCAAACGGTCATTCGTTTCAGCGTTTTCAGCCTCAACTTTTTTGAGTTCTTCCAAAATATCACCGAGCAGCTTCACAGATTCCGTTGTATTCTGTTTAATTGTAGAAACAAATGATTTGATACCGTCGATAGATGTTCCTTGGGAAACAAGGTTTTTAATGATTTCATCAAGCTGCGCACCGGCTTCATCACCAAGAGAATCATGAAGTGCTCGAATCTCCTCTAAAATTCTCAGAATATTAGTGTTGCTTTCTTCCAGATATTGACGCATAGCGCCGGTATCATCAAGAACGAAGTTGGAAAGCGTGTTGTAAATACCCTGCAAATATGAGGAGCAAAGGCCAACGTCTGTATTGATCTTCACCAGATGCCCGGCGAACTGCTCAAACCAGCCGTTTGAAATGTCGAGCTTTTTACTGATTGCGTCGACAACATCTAAAATATGGTTGATTTGATTCAGTATGTTGGACAGGTATTTTTCGACATTCGAGAGGTCAGCCGCAGCGGGAGAAATTGAAGAACTAATACCGTCAATTAGGGCTTGTATGGTTTCAGAACTCAGGCCGATGGAATCAAGCTTGTCATATATTCGGGGCAGATAGTTGAGTGTTGTAACGATCTGCTGCAAATAGGAAAGAACACTGTCTAAGTCGCTGCCCATGGCATTGATCTCACCGACAAGGGATTCAAGATAGGTGTTGATTTGAACGGTGTTTTGAAATAAATTATTCAATACGCCGATAACATTCGTGATTTGCGCAATGACTTCGGTGTTGTTATTGATAACTGTGTTGTAGATATTATTGACGGTGCTGTTAATCTGGTCTTCTGAGGCGGAAGAAGCACCAGCGAGATACTTAACAAAAATATCAGAACTGCTGACAGTACAAGTGAGCCTTTTTCCGTTAATCGGGTTATTTGTGCGGCCAGTAAGATTAAATACAAAAAATAAAGACGCAGCATAAGTCTTAACATAGTCTTTCAAAGTAACCGTACCGGAGAAAGAATATAAATACGCGCCACTAGAAATAACAGGCGTTATAGAAGAACTGGAGGCAACGGAACTTTGCCATCCGCCGCTATCAGTTACAGAGCAAACACTTATACGGCCAAGTGGTTTAAGGTCAGACGAGCCAAAACCACTAAAACCGGAAACAGAAATTGTAACAGAATATGAAATCGTAGAACCAGCAGGAAGCGTATATAAAGATGAAGTGCTACGCTTTATACCTGACCATCCCGGAAATGAACTATAAATATTTTCGATAGGGCTAGAACCAAACCCGTTCATGCCCAAAGACGCATCGAAAACATATGACAGACTATCGCTAGAACCAACTGTGATAGTCTTGCCTGTGGTACTGCATGACCACTTCCTACCAACAATAGAATCAGCAGCGAAGGCCGGAACAGAGAGCGCCGACACGATCAGGCAGCAGACCAGAAAAAGCGCAAGAAATCTTTTCATTCTATACTCCCCTTTTGAATGTTATTTTTCAAAGCAGGTCATTTGAACCCATTCCGTTTCTTCCTGCATACCAAGGGCTTTTGTACAGGTGAAGAAATGATGAATACGGCGGCAGAACGCTTTCCAAGTCTCTTTGCTTTCTGCCTGAATGTTTATGTACTGCTGATTAAATGAAATGTTCGTAATTATGTAAACTTTCGTGAAGCAGGCCAGCTTGTTATTGTAGCGGCACGGCAATTCACACGGATAGCCGTCGAGGTAATTCAGCATATCCTGAATTTTCAGGCTGCTGCGGAATTCCTCAAAAACAATCACGTCCTGCCCCTTGTAGCTATCAAACGGATGATCATAATCCGTGACACGGTACACATTCTGATAGCCGTACTTCTCCATGACGGAACGTGTCTTGCCAGCGCCGGTCTCACCGGTAATATAGGAAACGTCGAGTTCACGAAAGCAGTTCTTAAACTGTTCATACCGCAGAATCTGACGTACATTTTCAATTTTATCCAGCTGCTGAATGTAGCGCGGGTTACTGTCGATGATTTCAAAATCAGAAAGACCGTCTTTTACCAAATCATATAGCTTACTCATATCTGTTCTTTCGCCCTGCCGTTCTTCCGGCATTTCTCCAAATTCCTCAAACGTGTTACTGTAATTCGTACCCTGATGTGTCTTTCCGGTTGAATCCGTGTAGTTGTAATGTCCATCCTCCGACTTGTTGTATTTCTCACCGTCCTTCAATACATAGGCGCGGTTCTCAGAACTCAGCCCCCTGCACTGGTCAATGTGGGCAGTTGGAAATTTATTCTTGATTGCAGAAAATCGTATCGGGTTCTGACGGAAGATGAAGATATGTGTATGGAGCGTCGAGCACTCGTCCCCTTCTTCGTCGCACATACACCAGTAATCAAGCTTCTTGAACTTCTCCAAAATCTCACAGATAGCAGCATGATTCAGGCCATGTTCAGAAGGGTTATTGATCGTCAAGAGCCATTTCCGGCTCTGCGTATTGTTTTCAGCCATTTGTTACATTCTCCCCCGCTGATGTTACAGCATGTTACAAAGTGCTGGAAACCTTGGAAGCATTGAAAACACAAGGTTTTTAAGCAAATGTTACATGATACAGAAGTGTCCAAGGGTAATACTAGCCTTGGACACTTGCGGGGGCGCTTTGCGCCCCCGCTGGACGGTTACATTTTCGTGAAGCCGAGGATATAACCGCGGAAGTCATAATCGACGTTATAGTCCTTATCGAGAACAATGCTGTCGAGCGGATATTCCTTCGGGTCGAGCCAGATGCGGTCAGTCGCGTAGCCTTCCACGCCGTTGCGCTGGAAACACACATCGACCACATTCGCAGCAAAGTCTTTTCCCGTCTTCTTGCTCTTGCCAGAAACAAACTGCTTGCCAAGTACGTGAACTCTCATTTTTGAAACCTCCTGAAATTTGTTCGTATAATAAAAAAAGACTTTTTGGCGATGAATCGTCAAAAAGTCTTGAATCGAACAAATATGAAATTTCAAATCCGTGAACGCAACAAAACCTCTGTTATTTTGTTGCGTTCACAAGACCCAAACAAATATTGTCCTCTTCTACCGCGGTCTGGTCTGTTAATGCGCTTCACTATCTGGCAGTGGGTTCGCGTCCTTCATCGAATCTTAAGCAATGCTTAATCGGATGCTTTCGCCCATGTGCGTGCAGATATGATATACTTGAGGCACAGAAACTACAAAGGAGAAAATTCTATGAACGCGGCAGTCAATGCGTTTTTTCTGATTTTTAAGCTGCTTTCCCTATACTTTTTGGCTGTTTCACTCTTCTGCCTGTGCAGGCGGAAAAAGCCGGCAGCTTCCGCCGGACAGCGGCGGTTCGCCATATTGATCGCGGCCAGAAATGAAGAAAGCTGTATTGCAGGACTGATCGAAAGTCTTCAGGCGCAGCGGTATCCACGGGAATTATTTGATATCTGGGTGCTCCCGAACAACTGCACCGACCACACCGTGGAAGCAGCACAGCGCGCTGGAGCCAGGATCATGGAAATGCCGTCCTCTGTCCGCTCCAAGGGTGCTGCGCTTCAGTATGCGGCGGACACACTTTTGCGTGGCCAGCAGCACTACGATGCATTCTGTGTTTTTGACGCCGATAACGAGGCGGATCCCGCATTTTTAGCCGAAATGAATCAGGCGCTGTCGCGCGCTGCAATCGTTAAAAGCCGGATTCTTGCAAAGAACCGTATGCAGGCCGGGATCAGCGCCTGTTATGAGATCTATTTCTGTACGGCAAATCGCTTCCTGAACCGCGCCAGAGAGGCTCTGGGGCTATCCGCCAGAGTAATTGGAACCGGCTTTTCCATTCGTCGCGATTTGCTGGAAGCGTTGGGCGGATTCCCCTGCTGCACGCTTGCGGAGGATGCTGAGTTGTATGCAGCCTGTCTGTCGCACGGCATCCGGATCGGCTACTGCGAAAGCGCCGTGACCTATGACGAGGAGCCGGTCACATGGCGCGCCTCGCTCGTGCAGCGCAGACGCTGGATGAGCGGCATCATGCAGGTTTCACGCCTGACGCTGCCAAAGCTTTTTCGGAATTTTCTGCGCCGACCCAGTCTGAACCGGCTGGACGGTATGCTTCAGCTTGCGTTTCCGTTCCTGCAGGCGCTGACCCCGTTTTTTACACTGGCAGCGTTCCTCGCGGGCAGCATATCCCTGCAAAGCCTGCCGGTCAGTCTGCTCTCCGCTTATGCTGGCAGTCTCGCGGTGGCTGCTGCGGCACTGGTGCTGGAAAAACGGCTGGATTTCAGACTGACAGGCGGCATCCTGCTCTATCCTGTTTTCATGGCGTGCTTTCTGCCGCTGCAAACGCTGGCGCTTTTCAAAACGCAGACGGTATGGCATGAGATCCGACATTCCGGCGTGAGGCTTGCATCGCCAGAGTTCCAGCTTCGCCGGAAGAAAATCGCATGAACCAGCTATACTCCATAGGAAACCTCTCAATGCTTATCCAAGTGCATAAATCACGCGATACAGGACCTGTTTCCAGAAGCGCTTGTCTGCGAGCAGCTGCTTTGTCAGCTGTTCCGCGTGCGCTTGCATCGGAAGCAGGTCTTCCCTGTTCAGCTTATGATGGCTGAATCTTGCCTTTTCAGCGATTTCCAGAAAATCGCTCGGAACCTCTGTTTTGGTCTGCCGGGAAAGCCAGCAGATATGATGATACAGCGCAACTGCCCGGCGGTTGGGTGAGCCCCTCCTAATCGCAGTTCTTCGAACGCTGAACCGCAGCGCGCGCCAAAGGAACAGGGCGGCAGCCAACACCAGAACCGGCCAAACAAAATGCAGGATGTTAACGGACTTTTTGTCGGTTTTCTGCGGTGTTTCCTGACTTTCTGCCGGGATATCCGGGACAGCGGGCGGTTCGTCGCCTGCGGGCGGCGTATCCTCCGGCTGGTTGTCTGCCGGCTCAATAGGAGCGGCAATGGGTTCCTCCGGTGCTGTCTGCGCAGGGGTGTCTGCCGCAGGCGTTGGATCATCCCGAAGCCAGCCGATCCCGTTCAGATAGATCTCCACCCACGCATGCGCATCGTCCGAGGTCACGGTCGTCCATTCGTTTTCATACACATTTGTGTAATAGCCGGTCACATAACGTGCCGGAACGCCAAGACATCGCAGCAAAATCGTCGCCGCAGTCGCATAATGCACACAGTAACCGGTTTCGCTGTCGTGCAGGAACCACGACACAAAATCTTCTCCGTCCGGCACAGCCGGCGTATTGAGGTCATAGCGGGCGCTGGTCGACACATACTCCAGAACACGCGGGATATACTGATACGGATCGGCGTCCTCCTCCCCGACCAGCTCCGAGAGGATGTCGGAAAGTGCCTGCCGCGTCTCATCCGGGACTTGTGTGTAGGTCTCATGGACGAACGCATCATACGCGCTGTTCTGCAACGGGCTGCGCGAGAGAACATAGGGAACCGTATAATTCGTCTGCTGCGAGGGGTTTTTGACGTAGGCGTCGTAAAACGGCTCCGCGTCTTCCGGAAACGCGGTTGCGTTGTATGGGATATAATAGATCCCGGACTTCATATCCGTTTCGATCGTTACCTCTGGCTGAAAGCTGACGACAGCCTCTCCTGCCAAAAGCGGATTATGCATATTCTTCATATCAGGATATGCATTTTCCGGGAGCGGTTTCCAACGGTTATCCTCATAAACGGCCATGGAATCCCCGCGCAGGTAGAATGAAGCGCCAGCCCAAGAGGATCCAAGCGTTGCTTTTACGCGCATCACAGAGCGGCCAAATTGGCGCTGCGGCCCGACCCGGTTGAGATTGACGCCAGTTACGCTGGAATCCCAGAGATAGCTGCCGAGCGTGCTGGGGCTGATGGGCGAAGAAAATTTCACCTGTCCGGTCTTCGCGTCGCGGCGGAAGAGCGTCAGCTTGTCTGCGGCTGTGGAGATGGTTTCCTGCAGATGATCGGACCATTCCGCGCGGTCATAAGTATCTGACGGAAACAGAACGGCGAGCAAGCCGACCAAGAGCGCCAGCGGCGCGGCCAGCAGCAGCGCCAGCCGGTTCCCCTCGCCTGCCTGCCGTGCGCGGAGCAGCTGCGTCAGAAGAAGCAGCGCAAGAACGCCTACAACGAGCAAAATGGCCCAGGCCGCCGGAGGCGTCTGCAGAATGATCAGGCACAGCGCCAGAACCGGCAGCGTCAAAACAAGCAGATAGACAAGACTTTCACTGCGCATGACCGTCCAGCTGCAAAGAAGCGCATAGAGGGCGGCAATCAGGATCAGAATCAGCGTTGCATCCATACCGGAAGTATCTGTCAGATGAACGGTCTGAATGCCCGGAATCGCCTCGGAGTATTGCTGTGTTACGGCGGCCACAAGCGCGGAAATGCTCTCGATCAGCTGCGCACGCAGGATATAAAGCCCGCCGCCCGCAAGCGCAGCCATGGCCAGCAGCCAGATCCAGCTTTTCGGCAGCAGGAGCAGCGCGGAAAAGAGCAGCGCCGCAAGGATGCACGCGCATACCAGCGAAAGGCCGTCCGCCGGGACGGCAAACGAGGTCATCACGCAGAAGCACAGCCCGGCAGACAGACCAGAGGCACAGAGCAGGGACGTAAAGAACGTATATTTTGACGGTTTCATGCCTGCTGCACCTCCTGTTCCTCCGGCTGCACATGATAGCGCCAATCCGCGTGCGGGTAGGCTCTGGACGCAAGCGAGGGCGTATTGCCGGTCAGATGGGTCTGCAAAAGCGTGTTCAAAAGCTCCCGCAGATCGTCCGGCGTTTTGACGGACTTTGTCTGCGGCTCCAGCGAATCCGGCTCGATCCAGTCGATCTGGTGGGCCACTTCCCTTTCGGTCAGCCAGCCGGAAAGCCACAGCAGCTGCCGCAGCGTGCTGTCCAGCTGCGTGCGGGTTCCGGAAAAGTCGAAGCTCAGCACAACCAGACCCAGATCCGGCTCCTCCGCCTCGCGGACGATCAGCTTGTCGGTCTTGGCAGACAACTTCCAGTGGATCTCATGCAGGCTGTCGCCGGGGCGGTATTCGCGCAGATCGTGGATCTCGGAAAAGCCGCCGCCGGGCTTCGGATGATAGGAGCGGTACTGAAAATGGCTGAGGTTCGGCAGCACGGGCGGCTCCTGCGGCTCCGGCTCGACGGCGATGGAGCAGGCGTCCGGCAGGCGCAGCGGCAGGCTGAAAAGCCCCAGCGCGTCGCACACGCGGCCCTTGCCGGGCTGAAAGGTCTGCACGCCTGCGTGGCGCGTATCAATGCGCAGCGCAAAGCCGAGCGTCCCTGCAAGCTCCAGCCTTTGCTGGCGCACCTCGCCGCCCACGGCGTCGGATACCGTCAGGCGCAGGCGGCAGCGGGATACCGGAAGCTTTGCCATGTGCCGGGCGGTCAGCCGGTACTGCACAGTCTGCCCGCAGAAGCAGCGCGCCGGAAGCTCCGCTTCATAAGCAGCGCGGAGCATGGCCGGCAGGCTGACGAGCAGCGAAAAAACCGGCAGCAGCACGGCGAACACCAGCAGGAAAAACGAAAACCAGCCGGTATAAAAGCTGTGAAAGATCACGGCTGCGAGTAGAAACAGCCCGTAAAGAATGCGGTTTTTCACCATAGCCTTACAGTCTTGGCGACGGGACCTGATGCAGGATCTCGTCGAGCAGCTGCTCCGGCGTGATCTGACGCGCTCCGGCCTCCGGAGCCAGCAGCAGGCGGTGCGCGATGACCTGCGGGAACGTGACCTGAATATCCTTCGGCACCACATAATCCCGCCGCTGGACATAGGCGACTGCCTTGGCCATCGCGGTCAGAGAGAGCGTCGCACGAGGACTTGCGCCGCGCAGGATCATCGGATGCTTCCGCGTGGCGTCGATCAGCGCGACGATGTAGTCGATCAATTCGGTCTTGATGTAAACAGCGGCGGCCTCGTCCTGCATGGCGATCAGCTCGTCGCGCGAAAGCACCTGACAGACGGTTTGCAGTGGATTGACGCCCTGCCGGGCGAGCACCATATTGCGCTCATCCTCCGGTGCGGGATATCCGATGGACAGCCGTACGGTGAACCGGTCCATCTGCGAATCCGGCAGCAGCTGCGTACCAGCAGCGCCGGTCGGGTTCTGCGTGGCAAAGACGATGAACGGCTGCGGGATCGGATGGCTGACGCCGTCGACCGTGACCTGGCCTTCCTCCATGGCCTCCAGAAGCGCAGACTGTGTACGCGAGGTCGCGCGATTCAGCTCGTCCGCCAGAAACAGATTGCAGAGCACCGCGCCCGGCTGATAGACCAGCTTGCCAGTCTCCTTCTGGTAGACAGAATAGCCCGTAATATCTGACGGCAGTACGTCCGGCGTAAACTGGACGCGGCCATATTCCAGCCCCAGTGCACGGGAAAAGGCCAATGCCATGGTCGTTTTACCGACGCCGGGGATATCCTCCAACAGGACGTGCCCTCTTGCAAGCAGCACGGTCAGCACCCACACCAGCACGTGGTCCTTTCCACATACCGCTTTTTTGACTTCCTCCAGAATTCTTCCTGTCTGGTTCAAGCTCCCGCCTCCCTTATGTATATATTGTAAGTATAGCACACCTGCGGCGAAGAAAACATAAATTTTTCCTGAAGATTGATTTTTCACAGAACTCCGCCGATTCTGCGCGATTGCCTGTTTACATTTTTGCTTTTTTGGGGTATGATGAAAGCAATTTTAATGGAGAGGAAGTACCTGTATGGCAAATGCAGTGAAACGAATCGGTGTTCTGACCTCCGGCGGCGATGCGCCCGGCATGAATGCGGCCATCCGCTCTGTTGTGCGCGCGTGCACATATATGGGGATCGAGTGTGTCGGCATCCGCCGCGGTTATAACGGCCTGATCAACGGCGATTTTGTGGTTCTGAAAAACGGCAATGTCGCGCATATCATCAACCGCGGCGGCACGATGCTCTATACGGCGCGCAGCGATGAATTCCGCACGCTGGAGGGGCAGAAAAAGGCCGCCGCGACCTGCAAGCTGCTTGGGCTGGACGGCATTGTCTCCATCGGCGGCGACGGCTCGTTCCGCGGACTGGTAGAGCTTGCAAAACAGGGCATTTCGGTCGTCGGCGTTCCGGCTACGATTGACAACGACATTGTCTGCACCGATTATACCATCGGCTATGACACGGCCGCCAATACCGCTGTCGAGGCCATCGACCGCCTGCGCGACACGATGCAGTCACATGAGCGATGCTCCGTCGTTGAGGTCATGGGCCGCAACGCGGGCCATCTGGCACTTTATGTCGGGCTTGCCACCGGTGCAACGGCGGTTCTGGTGCCGGAAAAGCCGCTTGATTTTGACGGTGACGTGATTGACCGCATCCGGCAGGCGCGTCTGGCCGGCAACACGCACTTCATGATCATTGTTGCCGAAGGCGCGGGCAGCGCGATCGAGATCGGCAAGGGGATCCATGAGGAGCTGGGGCTTGACCCGCGTGTGACGATCCTCGGACATATCCAGCGCGGCGGCACGCCGTCTGCGCGCGACCGCGTCATGGCAAGCCGTATGGGCTATCAGGCGGTCAAGGCGCTGGCCGAGGGCAAGACCAACCGCGTGATCTGCGCGCGGGCCGGACAAATGGTCGATATCGACATTACGGAAGGACTTTCCATGAAGAAGGGCCTGAACGAGCAGCAGTATGAGGTGCTGCAGGCCATGACAGGTATTGACAACTGAGCAATCAAAAATTTTGGGTGCGCCGCTTTTGCGGCGCACCCGTTTTTTATCCCAGAGCAGCCAAAGGGCATCCCTCATTCCCCTCTCTCATGCAAAAAGTCAGATGCCGATCTCATGGGACGCGGAAATCCTATGCCTTTGGATGATATTTGTTGTAGACTGCCTTCAGGTTCTGCTTAACCAGCTGCGTGTAGACCTGCGTGGAGGAAATGTCGCTGTGGCCGAGCATTTGCTGGATGGAGCGCAGATCAGCGCCGTTTTCAAGCAGATGGGCCGCAAAGCTGTGGCGGAGCGTGTGCGGCGTGATATCCTTTTCGATGTGCGCCTTTTCCTGATAATGCTTGATGATCTTCCAGAAGCCCTGGCGGCTCATGCGTTCGCCGGATACGTTGACGAAGAGCGAATGCTCGGTCGGGACGGCGATCATTTTGGGGCGGACAGTTTCGATGTATTCGCGCAGCGCCTGAAGCGCTTCGGGATAAATCGGGATAATGCGCATTTTTTCTCCGCTTTCGCAGCGGATGAAGCTTCCGGGGAGGCTGACGTCGTCGATGTTCAGGCCGATCAGTTCGCTGACCCGGATACCGGTCGCATACAGAACCTCAAGCATGGCCTTATCCCGGCAGCCCTTCATTTCCGAAACCTTGGGCTGTTGTAAAAGAAGCTCGACCTCTTTTCCGGTCAGGATCTGCGGCAGCTTCTTTTCCGCCTTATCGATCTTGATGTTCTGTATGGGGTTTTCCTCGATCTCGTGGATCTGGATCGCAAATATGTACAGGCTTTTGATCGAAGCCAGCGCGCGGGAGATCGTGGCGGCGGACTTGCCGCCTGCCTTCATGCTGCCCATGTAGCCGGACACGACCGCCTGATCTGCATCCAGAACGTCGACGCCTTCGGAGCCAAGATATGACGCATACTGACGCAGATCGCGCATATAGGACGCGACGGTATTGTCAGACGCGTGTTTGGTGTGGATGAGGTAATCCTCATATCGCATAATAATGTCACTCATGCGAAGGCCCTTCCGAAATCGATCAAAATCATGGTCGCATATTTTTAAGAATCAGAAAAAATCGAACGTTGCGCATGATCTTCAGAATTCTTAAGAAATTATGCGATCGAAATTATTTCTACCGCCTGTTTCACAGGAAGTGATGTTACTATAGCGCAAACATCGGAAAATTTCAAGGAAAAAGTAGTGATTTCGAAATTTTTGTAAATTATGACTAGGAGTTATGTTAATGATATTATGTCAATAAAGGAACTGCGCCGGCGTTGAAATCCACTACTTTTTGCAAAAAGCACAACATATGGTGCCGCATCCGCGTGTGCGGGTCGAAATCTTGAAATGAAAGAAAATGCTTCGAAGTATGCACGGATAGTAAATTATATTTACATTTTGTCGTATGCAGGAACTCCTTCATCGCCTGCGTCGGCGAGCGTTCTTTTTCCGCGTACCGCCCAGAATGCCCGCAAGAAGCGCGGCCGCAAGCATACAGACCGCAGGAGTCAGCATATGTGCCTGCGTATTTCCGAAAGCCGTCAGCCGCGCCAGAAAGCAGACCGCAAAGCAGCAGCCCGCAACCGCAAGTGCAGCAGGCAGCCGCTTCCCGGCCGTATGCTTCGCAGCCAGAAAGCTTCCGAGAAAAACCGCCGCAAAGCAGATGCAGCAGGCCGCCGCCGGGATCTGCTTTTGATCGACCACACCGCCGAGCACGAGTCCCGCCCCCAGCGCAGACAGGGCCAGAAGCGCTGCGCAGGCGATGGCAAGGCATTGCAGAACCGTTCGCAGGAAACTTCCGTTCCAGAATTTTGTTTTCATGTGTTCTCCCCTCCTCTGCCAAAGGGTATGTTTGTCCGGACAGAAAAAGAACCGGCTGAGGTCAATTGGAAGCGACCCCGCCGGTTTTTAAATATTTTCAATAGAGCGAAAAGAGATTTTTCAGAGGTATCTGCCTATTTGCTGAATTTCTTTCGAATTTCAGCCTGTTGGCCGCAGGTCATTTTTCCCTCCGGACATTTGCCGGAGACGAAGCACGTCGGGCCGTAGAGACTGAACAGGAGCGGCGAGGTCTTCCGCAGCGCCGCAAGCGCGGCGCAGGCCGCGTCTCGGATCTCCCACTGGGCGCGATTGCAGCAGCGCAGGCGGAAAAAGACATACAGCTCCCCAGCGTTCATCGTCGTCAGCACCGGGACAGTCTGCCCGCTGAGCAGCAGATAGGACAGCACGTCCTCCCCTGCCCCCGCTGTCCGGAGCTGCGCGGCAGTTTCGTCGGCCAAGCGGAACGCTTCGCGGTACTGCGCCTCCATTCCGGCCTGCCGGACGCTTTCAGGCAGGACATAGCGGTCATAGCGCGCCGTTTTCAGCAGCTCCGGCACACAGAGCGCCTGCATCCGGTGACGCGTCAGATGCGTGAGCGCCGCAAGAGACAGTCCGCCGAACTGCAGCGTATAGCTCGCCTGCTCCAGCTCCCGTTTTCGCGGCTGGGCCAAAAGGGATTTGAGCAGCGCCGTCTGCTCCGGTTCCGTCAGCGGCTGCGGCACATAGCCGCGCGCAAGCTGATACGCGCCGCAGATCAACCCTTCTGCATCCTGCGGCGCAGCAAGAACTGTAACAGCTGCTTTCGACGCAAGCAGCTGTACCTGCCGCGGGCAGAATGCGTCCGACTGACGATAGGCCTCCGGCTTACGGACAGCCAAAAACGGCAGCTGCCGCTCACACTGCGCAAACAGGCTCTCGCCCAGCGCACGCAGCTCCGGAATGCGGCTGCCGCGTCCATAGGTCAGCTCGTTCATCACGTGCACAAGCTCCCGTGCATTCATGGAGCAGAAGAAATTGCTGCAAAAGCAGTACGGCAGGACGAAACGCGCGTCCTCCTTCGGAATGCCCGCAGCCTCCAGCGCGTCATAGGTGCGGAACAGCGATGCTGCCGTGTTTTCAAATACCACCCGCTGTGCGTCGTCCGCAAAAGCAGGCGAAACATACCCGGCCTTGGAAAAATCGACGTAGCGCCGGGATTTGACCGTAAACGAGGCCAGCCGGAACTCGATCAGAAACTGCTCCGCCAGAACGGAGACATTTTCAAACGATAAGTTTACATAACAATGCTCCAGTACCGAGGTATGCCCGGACGAGAGCACTTTGCCGATCAGCTTTTCATTCTTTTCCTGCCCGGCGGCCAGTGATTTCGCATAAATCTCGCCCGCCGTGCCGTCCATCGTGGAGATCCGCCCGCCGGAGGCGATCATCGCAGCCGCTTCCGGGCTGACATTCAAAATTGATACACTTCCCTGCATAGCTGTTTCTCCTCAGCGGAACGGGTTTCCCTGTTCGTCGTAAATTTCCAGCCGTTTGATGCGCGCAAAGTCCGGCTTCTGCTCCGGCAGATAGCGCTCAATCGCGTTGACCAGCAGCTGCGGGTTGCAGCTTGGATTCTGCGCGGAGACGAGAACCGTCAGCTCCAGCTCCTGCGCGGACGCTTTTCGCATGGAAAGCCCAAAAATCATGGGCGTGAGATCAAGCTCCGCCTCCCCGCCGCTTTTCGTACGCTTTTTGACAAGCACGGGGCCGCCCGAAAACAGCTCCGTGATCGTCCGCTCGGCCTGTTCCGGTACACCCCGGTCATATTCCAGCGTGATCTGCGCGCGCAATCGCGTTAGGTGCTTGATCTTAACGGTGCTTTCATACGCCTCCAGCACTCGGATGCCTGCGGGCATCGTGCGGTTCAGCAGGGCCGGGAGCTTTGCAAGGTCGACAGAGCCGTCCTGAATTTCAAAGTCCAGAATTTCGCAGACGCTCTCCGAGCCGACGGGCAGCGGCAGCGCGATAGAGACATACGCGCGCGGGCTGAAGCCCTGCGAATGCCAGATCATGATATCCGCGCGCTTGAATGCGCGCTGAAACACGCGCATCAGATCCAGATGCGAGAGATAGACCGCGTCGCCGGTCTTTTCAAACAGCAGGCGATTCATCGCACAGCCTCCTTTCGCTCAGCATCCGCGCACCGCAGCCGTTGCAGTGCGTGCGGCAGTCCGGCGTCGCCTCCGAACGCAGCGCCTTTTCACGCTCGTGCAGCAGGTATTTCGTCGTAACGCCGACGTCGATGGTCTGCCACGGCAGAAGCTCGTCGGCGGCAAAGCCGCGCGTCGTGTAAAAATCCAGGTCGAGGCCGGCGCGCCGGAACGCTTCCAGCCACTTTTCATAGTCAAAATACTCGTCCCAGCCGTCGAGCCTGCACCCGAGCCGGTGCGCCTCCAGCAGTGCCTGTCCAACGCGGCGGTCGCCGCGTGCCATGACGGCTTCCAGACGGCTGAGGTCGGATTCGTGATAGCGATAGTCGACGCATTTTGCGTGCAGGTTTGCCTGCAGCAGATGGACGCGCCGCAGATATTCCTCCGGCGTGATCTGCGCTGCCCACTGAAACGGCGTGAAGGGCTTCGGGACAAAATACGCCGTCGCCAGATTGATAGACAGCCCGCGCTTTTTCCCGCTGCCGTTCTCCCGCCAGACCTGAAGGATTTTATAGACCAGCTCCGCAATGCCAACTACATCCTCATCCGTTTCCGTCGGCAGACCCAGCATGAAATACAGCTTCACACTGTTCCAGCCGCCGGAAAAGGCCGTGGCGCAGGTGGAGAGAATTTCTTCTTCTGTTACGTTTTTATTGATCGCGTCGCGCAGGCGCTGCGTTCCAGCCTCTGGTGCGAACGTCAGGCCGCTTTTGCGCACCTTCTGGATGCGCATCATGAGCTCCCGCGAAAAATTATCCGCGCGCAGGCTCGGCAGCGAGAGATTGATCTTGCGCGGCTCACAGTAGTCGAGCAGACCGTCGGCCAGGGCTTCCAGCTCGCGGTAATCGGAGGTCGAAAGGCTGGCCAGCGTGATCTCACTGTTGCCGGAATCTTCGAGGGATTCGATTGCTTGTTTACATAATACATCTGCCGATTTAGCCCTTATCGGCCGGTAGCAGAACCCGGCCTGACAGAACCGACAGCCGCGGATACAACCGCGGAAAATTTCAAGATTCGAGCGGTCATGGACGATCTGGGTCGACGGAACGATGGTCTTCGTCGGAAAATATGCCGTATTCATATCCTGCACAATGCGCTTTTTGACGCGCTCCGGCGCGCCGGGTTCTGGCGTGATGGCGGCAAGCGTTCCGTCTTCATGATAGGTATGCGTGTAAAAAGACGGCACATAGACGCCCTCGATTTTCGCGACCTCATGCAAGAATTCCAGCTTCGTCAGCCCCTGCTTTTTTGCGGCGCGGTAGCATTCGATGATCTCCGGCGTGCTTTCCTCCCCTTCTCCGACGGAAAAGAAGTCAATAAAATCCGCCAGCGGCTCCGGGTTGACCGCACAGACGCCGCCGGCAAAAACGATATTTTCCAGTCCGCCGCGGTCTTTGGACAGCAGCGGGATCTGCGCCAGTTCCAGCATATTCAGGACATTTGAATAGCACATCTCATAGCCGAGCGTGAACGCGACCAGATCAAAATCCCTGACCGCGTCGTGGCTTTCCAGCGCCAAGAGTGGAAGACCATGCGCGCGCATCTTGTCCTCCATATCGCCCCACGGCGCAAAAACGCGCTCGCACCAGACGCCGGACATCTCGTTCATCACGCCATAGAGGATCCGCATACCGATGTTGGACATACCGATCTCATAGGTGTCCGGGAAACAGAACGCAACGCGCACATCGACGTCCTTTTTGTCTTTGATGATCTGATTATATTCTCCGCCCACATAGCGTGCCGGCTTCTGGACGCGCATGAGGAGCCTGTGGAACTGATCTGTCATGAATAGCTTCCTTCTCTTTTGTGATTCACTCTATTGTACCTGTTCGCGCCGAAAAAAGCAACAAAAAGCTTGCCGGTTTCCCCACTGTTCACTGCACCGTATCCGTACGTCTTGCAAGCATCAGCAGGCGCACGGTCAGATAGGCCGCCGTTCCAAGCGGCCAGAGTCCTGACTTCCTGAAAAAAGTCAGGAACACGCCGATCAGCAGCAGAACCGCGCAGGCTGCGAAGCTGACGATCTCCGAAATATGCTCCGCCTGTGTGATCGGCAGCCGGGCCAGCAGCACGCAGCGGATCATCCGCCCGCCGTCCAGCGGCCAGACCGGCAGCAGATTATAGATTCCCAGCATCAGACTGTATGCGGCAAAGGAAGGCCGCTGCATACAAAATGCTGCGCCGCAGATCAAATTGACCAGCGGTCCCGCCAGCGCCGAAAGCAGCTCCTGCCGGTAGCCAAGGCCGGATGCCGCGATCTGAAAGTCTGCAAACCGCAGCGTCAACCGCCGCACCTGTCCGCCGCAGGCCAGCATCATAACAACGTGCGCCAGCTCATGTACTGCCATCGCGCAGAGGATTGGCAGCACAGAGCCGCTGCGGTCAAGCGCCGCAAGGACAATTGCAAACATAAAAAAGCCTGGCCGGAGTTCAATTGCCGGCACCGGTCAGAATCTCAAACGAGCCGGACAGCGCCTCCTGCACAGCCTCCCCTTCCCGCAGCCGTTCCGTCAGTGCTGAAAACGCCTGTACGGTCTTTGTTTTCTGTGCCGCACCGGCAATTTTCGTGATCGCCGCGTCAACCGCCGGTACGCAGGTCTTGAGCGTCCACACAAGCGCCAGCATCGCCAGCAGCAGATAAAGCCGCGAGATCCCGGCTCCCGCTTGCCTTTCGTTTTTACCCCTGTTTTCCTTCATCGCACGCACCTCCTCTGGCAAGCGTATGCGCCAAAAAATATTTTCATGCATCCCTCTTGACAAATCACTGTTTTCTACGTATAATATCCAAGCTGACGGGGTGTGGCGAAGTTTGGTATCGCGCTTGGTTCGGGACCAAGAGGCCTCGGGTTCGAATCCCGACACTCCGACCAGATCCGGCTGAAATCTAGCGATTTCGGCCGGATTTTTCTGCGTTTTCAGAACTTTTTCCGATGGAGAATTCTGTGACTTTTTCGTCTGACCCAAACCTGACCCAAACGGGATTTTGGAGCGGAAAGCGCCGGAAGAGAGAATTCGCCGCCTGTCGGAGCTTTTCCGGCAGGTGGCGTGTGCTTTTCTGTTCATTTTTGCTGTCATCCGACGCCTGCCATGAAGCCGCTGATCTTCTGCGCGGCTTCTTTTTTCATACCCGCCGTGACATGGGTGTACACGTCCAGTGAAAACTCCGCGGAAGCGTGACCGAGGATCTCCGCGACCGTTTTCGGGTCGATTCCGCTCTGGATTGCCAGCGTCGAGAATGTGTGTCTGAGGTCATGGAATCTGACGTGTTCCTCAATACCAGCCTTTTCTAACAGCTTCTTGTGAATCCGCCCGACGCAGTCCGGCCCATACATCCCGCCGGTCTTGGGTGACGGGAACATATACGGGCTGAACGGGTGGTTCTTGCGGTCTTCGACCAGCAGTCGAATTGCTTCGTCGCTGAGATAAATCTCTCGGACAGAATTTTCCGTTTTCGGTTCTGTCACGACCAGCTCGCCCTTGCCGCGCGACACAGATTTGGACACGGTCAGCGTTTTCGTCTGCAAATTGAGGTCGCTCCACAGCAGCGCCACCAGTTCCCCACGTCGCAATCCGGTACTCAGTTCCAGATAGAGCATCGGCAGGACGCCCCATTCCTCCGCCGCTTTCAGGTAATCCCGAATCTTCTCCGGCGGGATAATCTGCATTTTCTTCTTTTCCTTCTTCGGCAGGCGGCAGCCGTTTGCGGGATTGTACGGAATCAGCCGCTCCGTCACCGCCTGCTCCAAGCACTGCCGCAGCATCGTGTGCAGTCCGCGAATCGTCTTGTTGCTGAGACTCAGATCGTCCATTTTTTCGTACCGCTGCACTCTGCCGTGCGCCTTCGTCTCATTGTAGAATTTCTGGATCTGCAAGGTTGTGAGCGCTGCCAGTTTGATGTCCCCGATGCGCGGCACGATATGCTGGTCGATGTAGTTCTTGTAATAGGCCGCCGTGGATGCGCGGACGGACGGTTTTGCGTAATTCTCATACCAGATCTGCACCCACTCGCCAACCGTGTAATCTCGGCGCTTCGTCACATCGATCTTTTCCAGCTCCTCCATCGCTTTCTGGAGTTTCTCCTTACATTCGCGCTGCGTCCGCGCGAGGACACTTTTCGCGATTGGTTTCCCTGTCTCCGGGTCAATGCCTGCCGTGTAGCGCCCTTCCCAGCGACCGTCTTTGCGTTTACGGATGTTGCCCTCCCCATTTGCCCGTTTCTTTGCCATCTGTGTTCCCCTTTCCGTTTTGGTAACACAAACAACTACCACAGAAAATCAATAAAGTCTAGCAAATTTTTGAAAATTTCGGACATTTCTCAGACTTCGGCATCACGGTAAAAATGCTTATTCTTTGTTTACTGCGGCGCAGTTTTTGCGCCGCTAAATCCCCCAGAAGTGGCTCTGACTGCGCTCTTAGAAATAGTTATGTAAACTCATATCCTCATTTGTATTACACGCCCAAGACATTCAGGATTTACAGACTTTGTTCATAGCCCTGCGTCTGCTCATGGTCATCCTGCTTATGGCCCATCGCCAGCCGCTTTTGCATCAGCTTTTTTCGCCGCTTGGAATCCATACGGATGCCCATTGGATTGCAGGGCGGCATGGCATTGTCGCGGAAGATCTGTCCCATCTGGTGGAACAGGCGGATTGTTGAATTCAGAAGATACTCGGGCGGAAGCTGCATATGGTGAGAATCTACAGACGAAGTATTTTCACTTGCAAGCGTCGGATTTGCAGAAGCCTGTGCAGAAGATTCTTCGAGTTGAAGCCGCAAACGCTCCGCTTCCTGAATGATGGCGTTCTTGATGGCACGGAACTCTTTTTGCTGGGATAGCGAATTGTGCTGACGGGGACGATTTTTATAGTAGCCCTCCAGCGTATCGCGCAGGTCATTCCAGACGGAATAATACGCCGCTACCTCCGGCATTTTTTCCAGTTCATCCACGATGGAATCCACCATATCCTTGAGTGGCTTTTTGAGATATCCATACTGTTTTTTACCGCTGACTGTGCGCAGTTCCAGCGCAAGCTCCATGAGCTTTTGCCGAATCGATTCCAGCGGATTTTCAACTGTTTCTAGCTGGTCAACAATTCTGCGCATGGTTTCCCGCGCCGCCCCGGTCACGTCTTTGTAGGCAACATCTTTCTGAATATAGACCTCTTTTAATTCGTCCGCATAGATCATGTTCGTCAACACAGATTGCAAATGCAGCAGTTTATCTTTGCGCAGAAAGCCGTATTTCGGGTCATCTGACCAGAGCATCATGTGGATATGCGGATGCTCACCCTCGTCGTGAAATGCTGCATACCAGCGAAGCTGAGACGGTGGAATTTGCATGGCTTCCGCAAAGTCTGCCTGTTTGGAGCGCAGAAGCGCCCGCCAGCTTGCGGCGTTATCATAGCCAAGCCGCGCGGCATCCTCGCGGCGCAGCGAGTAAATAATCGTCCAGACGTTGCCCTCATGCGCTTTCAACTCGCCCAACGTCTTTTCCAGATCAACAGCATCTTCGGCTCCAAACAAGCCGTGTTCGCCGTGCTTTTCCGCGCGAGGCCGTGTGGCAATATAGCGCATATAAATGCTGTCTGCGTTTTCATCCAAAAGCTCCACGCCGTCGCGGGTGGCGATATAATTCATATAACGGCCGGCACGTTTTGGATTCAGAAAGCCTGCTTTCTGAATCAGCTTTGACATTTTCACACGCCCCTTTCGCTTAATAGCACATCTTCAAAATCAATCTTACCGTTCGTTCTTTTGACTTCCTCCATGCTGAGTCCGCGCATTTTCTGATAGCTCCGGACGTCAATGTCCGTGTCCGAAGCAAGGATATGGTTGTTGACATTCTGCTCAACTGCCAGCTTGAAAAGCTGCCGTCCAATGCGCTCTGCAAATCGATCCAGCGTTCCGGATAGGATCTGCTGCAAGACTTTTGGAAGGTAACGATCTGCTTTTTCGGCATATAAGAAGCCGGTATAAAATAAGATTGCTTTTTCAATATACTCGCTGCGGCTCTGGCATTGATCGTCCGCATAACAGTCATCGACGAGCTGCTTACACTCCGGCGTGATCCAGAGTGCAAATTTTTCTTTTCCTTTTACCATTTTTGTGTTCACCTCGTATTTTTCGTCGGAGCCCCGCCGTTTTCCTTGAAACGACGGGCTTTTTTCATTCTGCAACACCCTAGGGCTGTTTTTCGCTGCTTTTGGAACGCCCCCGTAAATACCCGAAACTGCCCGCACCGCGGGCAGATGTGACTGCCAAGGGGCGCGCACGACCCCGCAGCTTTGTCCTGCTTCGCCGCTTGCGGCTTCTCCCTCTGCCGAAATCCGCTCGCAGGCATCCTTTTTCTGCTCTTGCCGTTCCTGCACCGCTCCCGCACGTCGGCACAACGTCCGGTTTTCTGCTGCTGGATGGGTACGCGCTCGGCTTGGCTGCGAAAGCCGCACAAACCGCCGACACGGGCGCGACGGGCTGGGATTGGCGTTTTGTCTGTGCGATCAACCTGTGTTCTCAATAAAATCGGCATATTTCCTCCTTGCTGCGTCCTCGTCCAGCTGCTGCATCTGCCGGTCATAGTCCTGCTGAAGCGCCGCCTGAATCGGTCGGATGGTGAAGAGCAGATTGCCGTTGCGCGTTTTTCCATCCTTTGTCGTAACCATCGTCGGCTCTGTGACGAGCAGGCCGCGTTCTTCGAGTGAGCGTATGTGTTTACGGATCGTGTTCGGGCTCAACCCAACCGCATCACCGATTTTCCGGTAGCTTGGCCAGCATTGGAACGTCTGGCGATCCTCGCAGAACAGCAGGTAGGCGTAGATCGCGATCTCTGCCGCGCTCAGACCCAGCGAGAAAATTTCTTTCGGCAGTGGGAAATAGTCCTTGACCGAATCGCGCGTCGGCCAGAGACTGCGCTTCACTCTGCTCCTCCCGTGTGCTGCTCCACCCATTGGATGAATGCTTCCTTCGGAACGACGATCCGATTCCCGATTCGCAGCGCAGGGAAATCTTTTTCGTGCATCAGCTCATAGCTGCTGGACGGCGCGATGCCCAGCACCTTTGCCACCGTCGCCGCGTTCAGAAACAACGGCAGTTCGTCATAATTCTTGTAGATTGATTCTTTCATGTTGTCCTCCTTTGTTTGTAGTTACTATTCTCGTTTGATTTCGTCTTTTCTGAAAAAACACCTCCTACCCTTTATCCGTATTCAGAGGGCTTTTGTACCAAACTTTTTTCAAAAGATTTTCTCCGCACCTTTAATTGCACAACTTTTGCGACGTTTGTACGAGAAAATTTTGGTTGTCGCAAAAAATCCTCTCATTACTAGTAGGGATAAAAATCGCAGTTTTGACAGCCTGTTTTCAAAAAATTCGGAAATTTTTTCGCCGGTCAAAACATCTCCCTATTTAATCCGACACTAAAAGCCGTTTTTGTTACCCTACTTCGCAAATTTTCTTATTCAGAGGGGAAGATATTTTACGTCCAGCAATAACGCACTCTATTTGATCCGACAGATTTTTGCGTTTTGAGCGGTGTCTCACCGAAAAAAAGCCCCTCACTTCATAGGCCACGGGAACGCGATTTTTAGAATCCCTTTCGAGAAAATTCACAGATCGTTTACACTTCCGCGCCTGCGTTGCTTGTTCGCATCCCTCGAAAAAGTCCCCCTCATGTGCCAGGCAGCGAGAATGCACTTTTTAGACCCCTTTTCACAAATGTTCACAAAATATTTACTTCTAACTCACTTGAGGCTTTCTCAAAAAGTCCTTCTATTTAATCCGACAGAAAATCGCATTTTGAACAGCCTGTTTTGAAAAAATTTCTCGGCAGTATAAAAAATAACCGCCGCCTTGATCGGCAGCGGCGTGTTCAGTATGGGTTTCCTTTTGACAAATGTGCGTTTCTATAACTTGTAACCATCAGTAATTTGGTGTATACTCTAACCATAGAGATTCTGCTATTTGTGGAGGGAGGTTCTTGTTTATGCGGGATCAGATTTATTCTGTCGGTGATCTGCGCGCGATCATTGCGCCGATTGCCGCGCGGCACGGCGTGGAGCGTATTTATCTGTTTGGCTCTTACGCAAGAGGCGAGGCCACAAAAAACAGTGATGTCGATCTGCGCGTCGACAAGGGAAACCTTCGCGGTATGTTCGCTTTGGGCGCGCTCTACAGCGATCTCGAAGACAGCCTTGGAAAAGATTTGGATTTGCTGACAACAGGCAGTCTGGATCAACGGTTTCTGGATCAAATTGCCGGGGAGGAAATTGTTTTATATGACCGCACAAAGTCGTGACACGCAGATCCTTGAGAAAATTCAGGGTTATTGTAATGACATCATGTTTACGCATACTGAGTATGCGCATGATTATCACACCTTCTGCACAAATCCGACCTATCGCAACGCGATTGCGCTCTGCTTGATGCAGATTGGCGAGCTTGTAAAGCATCTGTCTCCGGAATTTATCAGCTTACATACCAGTATCCCCTGGCGCGCCATCCGGGGTATGCGAAATGTCGTTGCGCATGAATATGGCAACATTGACCTTGAAACCGTTTGGGAGACCTCCGAGGCGGGAATCATGGAACTGCGCGATTTCTGTGACGAACACATTGCCGCAAATGATTTTGAGATAACCTTGCTTTAAATTTTCTGTAATCTTTGATTACTGCGGCGCAGTTTTTGCGCGTGGTTGGCTTTCAATAAGCCAACGTCCAGCGTAGGCAAGGAATATGTTTTCCGATTCGACGAGCTTTGAAGGCGTCTTTACACGGTGGACTTGCAAAAACGGCTGACCCACACCGTGACCCACACGCGGAAACGAGCGGACGGAAGCAGTGGAAACATGGGTGCGAAAGAGTATTTTAATTCTAGCGAAAACGATCAAAAACGTACAGAAAACGATATTTTCAGAATTTTTCTACTCTTTGTAATCAGCAGGTCGGGGGTTCGAATCCGTCTACCAGCTCCATTTTACCGCAACACAGCATCCTGAATATGGGGGAATTCCCGAGTGGCCAAAGGGGACAGACTGTAAATCTGCTGTCAATGACTTCGGTGGTTCGAATCCACCTTCCCCCACCAAAACGCCTGATATTTAGAGAATATCAGGCGTTTTTGCAACTATTTTCGGATTTCTGATTTTGTAGAAAAGTGGTGTTTTTCAGGCATCAACCCGGCAGGAATTTTCCTATAAATGTATATACCATTTTAAGGAACGCACCTCGTGAAAACCTGTGAAATCCGGCTTGACCCACACCGTGACCCACACGACGAAATGTCCAAAGAGCGGCGGAGAGGATATGTATCTCATCCTCTCCGCCGCTTTTTTGTTTTTACATGACCTGTGCCATGAAATTGCCCATCTTTTCGGCGGCGCTTTCCTGCATTTGCCGCGTGACGTGGGTGTAGGTGCGAAGGGTAAATCCAGCGTCGAAATGGCCGAGCATACTCGATACAGTTTTCACATCCACGCCATTCTGCAATGCTAACGTTGCGAACGTGTGTCGTAAGTCATGAAATCTCAGGTGTTCCAGCCCTGCATCCTTCAGGATTTTCTTGTGGATGTTGACCACCGAATCCGGATGGTACATCTCGCCCGTCTTGGGTGACGGGAACATCCAAGGATTGCTGGGGTGTTTTTGGTGTTCTGCGATCAGCAGATCGACAGCATCCTGTGGGATGGAGATTTTGCGGATGGAGTTTTCCGTTTTCGGGCGTGTGATATCTGGTTCGCCCGCGTTGTTCCGTCCTGCCTGCTTGCTTACGGAAATCGTTTTGTTCTCAATGTCCAAATCCGACCATTGCAGCGCGACCAGTTCGCCTTTTCGTAATCCGCTGATGAGTTCGAGATAGAACATCGGCAGGACGCCACGTTGCTCGGCAGCGGTCAGGTAGGACTTGATCTGCTCCGGCGGCAGGATCTTCATTTCGTGCTTTGGGATTTTCGGCGGAACGCAGTCGTCTGCCGGGTTTCGGACAATCAATCGCTCCTTAACCGCGCGGTCGAGTGCGTTGTGCAGCATCG
>OLYV01000020.1_pt1 | contig 155303 bp, 165 predicted proteins | sample 1644371 | NCBI WGS metagenome assembly OLYV01 (sample SAMEA103958124, study PRJEB25191) | human gut metagenome | biome: human-associated habitat [ENVO:00009003]; feature: intestine environment [ENVO:2100002]; material: feces | place: Germany | collected 2013/2015 | reverse complement strand
ACATCCGTAACGCTCCTTCGTCGCGAACGGCTGTGACCGGCATCGGCCCCTACAAGCGGATCTCCAATATTTCTCAGTATAACGCACAAAACAGGCACAGCCCACCCAAGGCTGTGCCTGTTCCTTTTACCGACATAAGCCCGCTGCAGACCGCTCAGCGCACCAGCATCGTGTCCAGATCCAGCGTAAACGCCTCGCTTCCACCGTCCGGCAACCCGGAGATCGTCAGCCGCATCTCATGCTCTGTCATGGAGACCGACCAGACCGTGTCATAGCTCCACAGTCCGAGCGGGGAAAGCTCGCGGTAATGCCCGTCCAGATAGTTCGCAAAGCACTCGAAGGGGATCTTCTGATAGACGCTGCTGAGCAGCGCATTGTACGTGTATGTTCTGACATCCTCCGGCGCGTCGTCTCCGACAGATGCCTGATAGCAGCGGAACCGCGTGTCGCTGACAAGTCCTGTCTCTCTGTGATAGATCAGCTCGTCCAAGACCTCATCCTGCGCGTCGGGGCGATAGATGGTCAGGCATGCCACCGTATCGCTCAGCCGCTCGGCTGTCCAGCGCGATTCTGCGTCGAATGCGCCGCGCACCTCCAGCTCATCAAACTTGTCCAGCAGATAGGCGCAGAACGCGGCTTGCTCGCTGTCCGAAAGAACCGATGCGCCCGCTTGCTCCACGGGCGTCTTCAGCTGTTCGTCCGCTGGTTCCGCGTCTTCGACCCGCGCCGCGATAAGCGCCTCCGGCGGCTCGACCTCCGAGGCAGGCGTTTCCTGCGGAACGCTGTCCATCATGGTACACCCCGCCGCAAGCGCGGCGATCAGCACCGCGGCAAGCGCCGGTATTACCGGCTTCATGAACGCACGGATGCGCGCCCAGGGCTGCTCCGTCACGGCCCGCACCGTGTCTTCCAGATCAAGCTTCTTTTCCATGCGTACCGCCTCCTTTGGTTCTGTTTGTAATCTCAGGATACCATGGCTGTTTATGTGTGTCAAGGGCGTTATTCCGCGGGTTTTCCCAACTGATAGAAAGCCACGGCACTGGCTGCGGCGACGTTCAGCGAGTCGACGCCGTGGTGCATGGGGATGCGGACGGTATAGTCGCAGGCGGCGATCGTCGCGTCTGCAAGCCCGTCGCCCTCCGTGCCCATCACGACGGCGAGCTTCCGCTCGGCTGCGAGGCGCGGATCGTCCAGCCGGACGGAATCGTCCCGCAGCGCCATGGCCGCCGTGCGGAAGCCGAGCGTGTGCAGAAGCTCTGTCCAGCCCTCCGGCAGATAGGCCCACGGCACCTGAAAAACCGTGCCCATGCTCACGCGCACCGCGCGCCGGTATAATGGGTCGCTGCCCGCGCTCGTCAGCAGCACCGCGTCCATGCCAAGCGCTGCCGCAGAGCGGAAGATCGCGCCGAGGTTCGTGGGGTTCATCACGTTTTCCAGCACCGCCACGCGCGACGCGTCCTGCAGCAGCACTGCCGGGTCGCGCAGCTTCGGCCTGCGCATCGCACAGAGCATCCCGCGCGTGAGATGAAAGCCCGTCAGCTGCGTCAGAACGTCCAGCTCCGCCGCGTAGACCGGCACGTCCGGGCACCGCGCCAGCAGCGCCGCGCCCTTGCCCTCAATATGCTTCTGCTCCATCAGAAACGACACCGGCGCGCAGCCCGCGTCCAGCGCCCGGCCGATGACCAGCGGGCTTTCGGCCACGAACAGCGCGTTTTCCGGGTCGGCGCGGTTCACCAGCTGGTTTTCCGTCAGCCGCGCGTAAACATCCAGCTCCGGCGCGTTAAAATCGGTGATCTGATGAATTTCCATGTTTTTTCGTCCCTTTTCGTCAGAATAGCTGTATTATAGCATTGACAAGCGGAGGCCGCAACTTTTATAATCGCATCGAATACAGATAAAGCGAGGATCAGACCATGTATCAGCTTGCAATTTTTGACCTGGACGGGACGCTGCTCGACACGCTGGCCGATCTGCGGCAGGGACTGAATTATGCGCTTTCCACGCAGGGCTTTGCGCCCAGAACGCTTCCGGAGGTGCGCGCGTTTGTCGGCAACGGCATCCGGAAGCTGATCGAGCGCGCCGTCCCCGCAGGCACGGACGAGGCGCAGATCGAAGCGGTCTTCGAGGCGTTCAATCCCTATTACGCCGTCCACTGCGCGGATTTTACAACGCCCTATCCCGGCATTTCGGAGCTGCTGCGGCAGCTGCAGGCGGACGGCGTCGTGTCCGCCGTCGTGTCCAACAAGCCGGATTATGCCGTGAAAACGCTCTCCGCGCAATATTTCCCGGGACTTCTGGCCGCAAGCGCGGGCGCGAAGGACGGCGTGCGAAAAAAGCCCTGCCCGGACGCCGTGTTCGAGGTCGTCCGGCAGCTGGGAGCCGAGGCGCTGCGCGCCGTCTACATCGGCGATTCCGAGGTCGACGTGGCCACGGCCCGGAACGCGGGCCTGCCCTGCATTTCAGTCAGCTGGGGCTTCCGCGACCGGGATGTGCTCGTCAACGCGGGAGCCGAAACCATCTGTGACAGTATGGACGCGCTCTACCGTGCGCTGCGGGAGGGCTGAGGCGCGCATGGAGCGGAAAAACAACTACGAGATCCAGGCCGGACAGGCGCGGAAGCTGTTCTGCGCGCACGATCTGGACGCGGTCGCCCGCGCGCACGGATTGCGGACGGACGGGGATTTTTTATATCTGCGCCTGCTCAGTGAGGACTACCGCGTCAGCCGTGCAGACGGATATATCGCGCGCCGGGACTCCGGCGCGTGGCTCCCGGCGGACGGGTTTGACGAGACGCTCACGATCTTCGACCTGCTCTGCGACTCGAAGCCGGGCCGCAGAGCGGCAGGGGCGTGGAAAACGACGCTGGATTTCGGCGGGCAGGTCCACCGGGGCCTGATGGAGCCGAATCGCGCGGACGCGCTGGAGCTGCTGTACGACCGGCGGCCGGAGCTGCTGGAGCGCGCCTGCCTGCGCCTCGGCGGCACGCCGATGGCGGGCGCGGATGTGAGCTTTTCGCTGCCGTTTTTCGAGGAGCTTCGCATTGCCGTCCAGTTCTGGCACGGCGACGACGAATTTGCGCCCCGTCTGCGCGTCCTGTGGGACGCGAACGCGGATCAGTATCTGCGCTATGAGACGATGTATTATGCCATCGGCCTGCTCAAATCCCGCCTGCGGGCATATGGCGGGGAATAAAAAGCAGCGTGTATGCAGCCCTTGCATACACGCCGGTTCCCATGTATAATGAAGCAAACCAGAAAAGAGGTACTGCCATGCTCGATTCCTATCTTTCCGCGCTCTGCCAATACGCCGTGCGCACGGGGCTGATCCAGACGGACGATGTGGTCTGCTGCCGCAACGCGCTGCTGGAAGCGCTTGCGCTGGATTCCTTTGACGAGGCTGCCGCGCCTGCGGAGGCGCCGCTTGCCGAGCTTTTGCAGACTTTGACGGACGACGCCGTTTCGCGCGGCGTGTGCCCGGACAATCAGACCGCGCGCGATCTGTTCGACACGAAGCTCATGGGCGTTCTCACGCCCCGACCGCATGAGGTCCGCACCAGCTTCCGCACGCTCTATGAAGTCTCCCCGCGCGAAGCGACCGACTGGTTCTACCGCTTCAGCCAGGATACCAACTATATCCGCCGCGACCGCATCGCGAAGGATAAGAAGTGGACGTATACCTGCGAATACGGAACGCTTGACATCACCATCAACCTGTCCAAGCCCGAAAAGGACCCGCGCGCCATCGCTGCTGCCAAAAACGCGCCGCAGTCCGGCTACCCCAAATGTGCCCTGTGCGCGGAAAACGAAGGCTACGCGGGCCGCATGAACCATCCGGCCCGGCAGAACCACCGCATCATTCCGCTGCAGCTGGACGGCGGCGACTGGTACCTGCAATACTCTCCGTATGTCTATTACAACGAGCACTGCATCGTCCTGAACGCTGCGCATACGCCCATGCGCATCTCCGGCGCGACGTTCCGGCGGCTGCTGGATTTTACGAAGCAGTTCCCGCACTATTTCCTCGGCTCCAACGCGGATCTGCCCATCGTCGGCGGCTCGATCCTGAGCCACGACCATTTTCAGGGCGGACACTATACCTTCGCCATGGAAAAAGCGCCGGTCGAGCTGCCGGTCATGTTCGCGGGCTTCGAGGATGTCCGTGCCGGGATCGTCAAATGGCCCATGTCCGTGCTGCGCCTGACCGGCTCAGACCCTGACCGGCTGTGTGCACTGGCGGATAAAATCCTTGCCGCGTGGCGCGGCTATACGGACGAAGCCGCCATGATCTTCGCCGAAACGGACGGCGTTCCGCACAACACCATCACGCCCATCGCCCGCCGTAGGGGAGACGATTTTGAACTTGATCTCGTCCTGCGCAACAATCTGACGACGGCGGAGCATCCGCTGGGCCTGTACCATCCGCACGAGGCGCTGCACCACATCAAGAAGGAGAACATCGGCCTGATCGAGGTCATGGGCCTCGCCGTTCTGCCGTCCCGGCTGGACAGAGAGCTTGCGCTTTTGACAGACGCGATCTTGCAGAACCGCGACCTGCGCGCCGACGAGACGCTGCAGAAGCACGCAGGCTGGGCGGAGGAGCTGAAGACGCGGCACGCGTTCACGCCGGAAAACGCAGAGGAAATCCTGCGGCAGGAGGTCGGCGCAGTCTTCATGCAGGTGCTGGAGGACGCGGGCGTCTACAAATGCACCCCGGAGGGCCGCCGGGCCTTCCTCCGGTTCGTACAGAGCGTATAAAGCAAATAAAAGCGCCTTCTCTGCGGAGGGGGCGCTTTTGCTGTGCCAAGTGCGCAGGCACGTTCGAATTGCCGGAGCTTTTGAAAAGAGGGCTTGACAAATTAGAGACATTGAACTGCAATTCATAACACGGTTATGAAACGATGTTATGAATGAAATGGAGGCGGCGGTATGGCCAAACAGATCGAAGGGGTTTCCGAGCGGATCTTGAGCGGCACCAGAGCGGAATTTCTGGATAAGGGCTAATCTTCATAAATCTTTAACATTCTTCCGCTTGTTTTTTCGCTTGATTTCGGGTACTATTTTCTTTACTAATGAATGGAGTATTTGGCTATGAAGGAAAAGAACCGTCAGAAGCGGCTGCGGCTGGTCGCGGAGGCGAAGAAGAAGCCTGCTGTGTTTACCGTCTATATCATTCTGCGTCTGATCGTCGTGGCGATCCTCGTCTCGTCGATTCTGCGCGGCGAATATGAAAACGCGGCGATCTGCCTGCTGGTGCTGTTTTTGTTCCTGCTGCCGCTGTTTGTGCAGAAAAACTTCGGCATCGAGCTGCCGGGCACGCTGGAGATCATCATTCTGGTGTTCATCTTCGCGTCGGAAATTCTGGGCGAACTGGGCTGCTTTTTCATCAATGTTCCAAACTGGGATTCCATTCTGCACACGACGACGGGCTTTTTGTGCGCGGCATTTGGCTTCGCGCTCATTGATATCCTGAACCGCAACGACAAGATCAAGTTCCAGCTGTCTCCCATTTATGTGGCGCTCGTTGCGTTCTGCTTCTCAATGACCATCGGCGTTCTGTGGGAGTTTTTTGAATTCGGCATGGACAGGCTGTTCCACATGGACATGCAGAAGGACACGATCATAAGCTCGATCACCTCCGTCATGCTTGACCCGACAAACAGGAATATCCCCATCACCATCGACAATATCACCTCCGTTGCCGTCAATGGGCAGGATCTGGGCTTCAACGGCTATCTCGATATCGGCCTGTATGACACGATGGAGGATTTGTTCGTCAACTTTATCGGCGCGCTGACGTTCAGCGTATTCGGCTATTTCTATATCAAGCACCGCGGCAAGGGCCGCATCGCCAAGGCATTTATCCCCACCATCACGGAAAATAAGAAGGAGTCAGACCATGCACAGTCGTCCGAACAGGCAGTGGAAGATCGGGACAGTTGAAAATTGCCGCCACCACTGGTATCTTCTGATCTGGATCGTCTATTTCGTTCTGTTTTATATTGCCGAGCACGTTGTAACCGACCACTACTGGGTGTCCTATCTGCCGCTCGACGACAAGATCCCATTCTGCCGGTATTTTATCATTCCCTACTGTATGTGGCACCCGCTGCTGTTTGCCATGACGCTGTACCTCATGTGGTACGACGTGCCCGCGTTCAAGCGGTTCATGGTGTATATCGGCCTTGGCTTCGGCGGCTCGATCCTGTTCTGCCTGATCTTCCCGAACGGACAGGATCTGCGCCCGACGGAATTCGCGCAGCACGATTTCTTCATCTGGCTCGTGCAGCGCATTTATACCGCTGACACCAACACGAACGTGCTGCCCAGTATGCACGTCATCGGCTGCGCGGCGCTGACGCTGGCCTGCTTTGATTCGGAGCCGCTCTGCAGGCGGCACTTGCAGTGGGTCGCGCTGCCGCTGGGGCTGCTGATCTGCGCGTCGACGGTGCTCGTCAAGCAGCACTCGATCCTCGACGTGTTTGTCGCCATCCCGGTCAGCGCGGTACTGTATTTCATCGTATACCACAGAGCGTTCCGCAAAAAGCTGAAACACGCATGAATTTTCTGAAAAAAGCGCGGAAAACCGCGCTTTTTTCTTGACTTTCCCATGTAAGTATGAGATGTTAACAAAATTTCACTGAAAAGGCTGTGTTGGAATTATGAGCATCCTGGAAATTCTTCTGCTGGGCATCGGACTGTCGATGGACGCGTTTGCGGTGTCGATCTGTAAGGGCCTTTCGACGAAAAAGCTGCAATTCAAGCACTATTTGATCGTCGGCGCATGGTTCGGCGGCTTTCAGGCGCTGATGCCGACCATCGGCTATTTTCTTGGCTCGACGTTCGAGCAGTACATCACAGCCTTTGACCATTGGGTCGCGTTCGTGCTGCTGGCCGCTATCGGCGCGAACATGATCAAGGAGAGCTTCTCCAGGGAGGAATCTGAAACAAGCGCCTCGTTTGCGTTCAAAACAATGCTGCTGATGGCGCTGGCCACGAGCATCGACGCGCTGGCTGTCGGCATCACGTTTGCGCTGCTGCCGGACGTCAATGTGCCGCTGGCCGTCTGTCTGATCGGCATCACCACGTTTCTCTGTTCCGCCGCCGGACTTCGGGTCGGCAATCTCTTCGGCCTGCGCTACAAGGCGAAGGCAGAGCTGGCAGGCGGCATCATCCTGATTCTGATCGGCCTGAAGATTTTGCTTGAGCATCTGGGCGTGATCAGCTTCTGAAGCTTCTCTCCGGCAGGGCCTCCTGCCGGAGATTTTTGCAGAATCAAAAACGCTTCGGGCATTTTTCGTGTCCCGAAGCGTTTTTTGATGTATTTGGTCTTTATTTTGCGTAGATCAGTCCGACCAGCCAGTTCAGCGTTTTGGCCGGGAGGATTTTGACGAGGAAGCAGAAGAATTTGTATTGCAGGCCGATGGTATTGATGGGCCGGACGCTCTTCTTGTCCGCGACGTGCGCAATAAATGCGCCCGCCTTTTCCGGGGCCATGCCGTTCTGCTCGTCGCGCTCCATGCCCGCGACAGAGCGCGCGATGCGCCCGCCGTAGACGTCGTCCCCCTCCGGGTTCTTTTCCCGCGCGGCGGTGAAGCCCGTGCGGATATCGCCCGGCTGGACACAGCAGACCTGAATGCCGAAGGGCTTGACCTCGTTCGCAAGCGCCATGGTATAGGAGTTGATGGCGGCCTTGCTGGCCGAATAATAGGTCTGGAACGGGATGGGGATCGCGCCTGCGACGGAGCTCAGGTTCACAATGCGGCCATGGCACTGCCGCCGCATCACCGGCAGCACCTGCCGGTTCATGCGCACCATACCGAAGAAGTTCACGTCCAGCTGGTGCTGCGCGTCCTCCGTCTTCGTGAATTCGACCGCGCCGGAAATGCCGAAGCCCGCGTTGTTGATGAGCACGTCAATGTGGTCTTCCTGCTTTAAAATTTCCTGCACGGCTGCGGCCAGCGTCTCTTCCTTTGTGACGTCGGCCATGATGTGCTTCATGCCGGGCGCGCCCTCGGCTCGTCTGGACAGCTCATAGACCGTGTAGCCCTTTTCAAGCATCGCCTGCGCCGTGCACAGGCCGATGCCGGACGTGCCGCCGGTGATGACGCATACCTTTTTTACAGGCGTCACAGGTCATACCCCCTTAAAACATCGGCGATCACGCCTACAGCCTCGTCGATCAGCGCATGGGTGTGCGTGGCCATCAGGCTCGTGCGCAGCAGGCACTCATGCGGAGCCGCCGCGGGCGGCAGGGAGGAATTGACGTAGACCCCGCGCTCATACAGCTCCTTCGCGATGGTGAGCGTCGGAATTGGTTCATAGGTATAGATTGGGATAATGGGAATACGGTCGCCGTTGGACGGGCGCATTTTGATGTTCCGCTCGTTCAGAAGACCGCGCATATAAAGCGCATTTTCCTGCAGCTTCGTCACCAGCTCCGGGTGCGCTTCCAGCTCGCGGAGCGCGGCAAGCGCCGCAGCGGCGTTCGCGGGCGGGATGGACGCGGAGAAGATGAACGGGCGGGAGCTGTGGCGCACGAAGTCTGCTACGCGGCTGCTGGAGGCCATATAGCCGCCGAGGGAAGCAAGCGACTTGGAGAACGTGCCCATGTAGATATCGACATGGTCTTCAAGGCCATAATAGCTGGCTGTGCCGCGGCCTCCCTCGCCGATGACGCCGAGGCCGTGCGCGTCGTCGACCATGACGCGTGCACCGTATTTCTGCGCCAGCGCGCAGATCTCGGGCAGGTTGGCAATGTCGCCGCCCATGGAGAACACGCCGTCGGTCACGATCAGGCAGCCTGCCGTCTCCGGCACCTTCTGGAGCTTCTTTTCAAGGTCTGCCATATCGTTGTGCTGGTAGCGCAGCATCTTGCCGTAGGACAGCTTGCAGCCGTCGTAGAGGCTGGCATGGTTCTCACGGTCCATGATGACATAGTCATGCAGGCCGACAATGGCGCTGATGATGCCGAGATTGGACTGGAAGCCCGTCGAGAAGGTCACGACGGCGTCCTTGCGCAGAAATTTTGCCAGCTCGTCCTCCAGCTCCAGATGCAGCTTGAGCGTGCCGTTCAGGAAACGGGAGCCGGAGCAGCCGGAGCCGAGCGTCTCATAGGCGTGCATACCGGCTTTGACGACTGCTTCGTTCGTCGTCAGGCCGAGATAGTTGTTGGAGCCGAGCATGATGCGGCGCTTGCCCTCCATAATGACCTCGGTATCCTGCCGGGATTCGAGCGCGTGGAAATAGGGATAGATGCCCAGATCCCGGACCTCATCCTGAATATAGCGCTGATTGCATTTTTCGAAAATATCCATAGTGTCCTCCTTCGTTACAGAAGCGTACCGAGCGCCAGCAGCACGCGTTCTGCGCTGCAAAGCTCCTCAGGCGTGAACTGCGCGGAGAGCGCAGCGACCTTTTTCTGCATTTCTTCTTCATTTTCATCAAAATAACCGGAAAACTTCTCCGAGGTCGTCAGCACGATCTCGCGCCGGTCGTGCGCCTGTACTGTCTTATGAAGGTAGCCCTTCGCAGCAAGCTGATTGACCTTATAGGTCGCGTTCGGCTGGGAAATGCCGATGGTTTCGGCAAACTGGGAGATCGTCGGGCTTCCGAGCAGGTGAATGATATCCGCGGAAAAGGCTTCCGTCGCGCTGAGACTGCCTGGCTTTTCCCGCACGGCGGCAAACAGCTTCTGATAGCAGAACAGGCGGTATTTGCGGAACAGCGCCTCGATGGTCTGAAGCAGCATGGCGGCTCCTTTCATTGCATAAAAAATTTTAATTAAAAATTTTTAAGTATCACAAGTATAGCGCGGACTCCTGAATCTGTCAAGAAATTTCTGTGCAAATTCTGGCTGTATGTGCTATACTGAACTGGAATAGGAGGCTTGGTTTATGAAGGTTCTCGCCATTATCGATATGCAGAAGGATTTTATTGACGGCGCGCTGGGGACGAAGGAGGCCGTTTCGATCGTGCCGAAGGTCGCGGCGCGGCTGAAAAGAGCGCGGGAGGACGGGGAAACGGTCGTCTTCACGCGCGATACGCACCATGCGGATTACCTGTCCACGCAGGAGGGCCGGAAGCTTCCGGTCCCGCACTGCATGGAGGGAACGGCGGGCTGGCAGATCGACGCGGCGCTGCCGGTTCCGGACGCGCCGGTCTTTGACAAGCCCGGCTTCGGCTCCCCGGCCCTGATCGACTATCTCAAGGGTCTTCCGGAGCTGGAGAGCGTTGAGTTCATCGGCCTCTGCACCGACATCTGCGTCATTACGAACGCGATGATGACAAAGGGCGCGCTGCCGGAGGTTCCGCTTTTCGTCCGTGCGGACTGCTGCGCAGGCGTGACCCCGGAAAGCCATGAAACGGCGCTGAATGCGATGAAAATGTGCCAGATCGAGATCGTGTGAAGGCTTGACATACTGTTTCAGTCCGTTATAATGAAAGTCAGTACAGAAATGGGGTGTGACGACTATGCTCGAAGACCGGGATTATCAGGAAATTGCCCATATGTTCAAGGTCATTGTGGAAAGTGACATCGGCCCAAAGCTCAATAAGCTTGCAGAAGGGCAGCAGGTTCTTCTGGAAACGCTTGCACCTAAGAACCGTGTAGAAGAGCTGGAAGACGAGGTTTCTTTCCTGAAGTCGCTTATCCGTATGCACAGTGAACAGATCGCGGAGCTGAAAAAGAAAATCGGCGCATAAAAAGGGGCTGCTCGGAAGCAGCCCCTTTTTGTTTTATCCTGTCACAGCTCGCCGGGGAACAGCGCGTCGATGGCGGCTGCGGCGGCGGCCTGCTCGGCGCGCTTTTTGCTGCTGCCGCTGCCCTTGCCGCAGGGCTTGCCGTTGAGCAGGACCTCGACCTCGAATTTCTTGTCGTGATCCGGGCCGGATTCGCCGATCAGCTCATAGCAGAGCACCTGATCCTTTTTTCGCTGCACCAGCTCCTGCAGCGCGGTCTTATAGTCGAAATTATGCGGCTTGCCTGCCGGAACGTCGCAGAGGATCAGGCGGTCGATGATCTCCTTGGCGGCGGAGAAGCCGCCGTCCATGTAGCTGGCCGCGATCACGGACTCCATGGCGTCGGAGACGATGGAATCGCGCTTGCGGCCGCCGCCGTGTTCCTCGCCGTGGCCGAGCAGCAGGAAGCTGCCGAGGCTGATCGTGCCCGCCGCGCGGGCCAGATTTTTCTCACAGACAAGATCGGCGCGGATGCGCGTCAGCTCGCCCTCCGGCCTGTCCGGAAAGCTCCGGTACAGATAATCCGCCACGACGAAGCCCAGAATCGAGTCGCCTAAAAATTCCAGCCGTTCGTTGTCGCGCAGACCGCGCTCGCGGTTTTCATTGGCATAGGAGCTGTGTGTCAGCGCGTTTTCGAGAATGCTCTTGTCCCGGAACGTGTAGCCCAGCCCGGCTTCCAGTTCACTCAGCATGTTGATACTCCTTTGGTATGACCATATGGTCCATATTTGCGGCCAGCGTCGCGGCCACATCTGCCTCGACAGCGCCGATGGCCTGCCGGATGGCGTTGCGGATGGCCAGCGCGTCGGATGAGCCGTGCGCCTTGATCACGGGCTTGCTCAGGCCGATGAGGGCCGTGCCGCCCGTCTCGCGGTAGTCCATCTTTTTCTTGAACGCCTTCACGCCGTCCATGCACAAAAGCGCCGCCAGCTTGGTCAGTACGTTTTTCTTGAACATATCCTTCATCATGGAGGCCATGAACAGCGCCGTGCCCTCAATGCCCTTGAGCAGGATATTGCCCGAGAAGCCGTCGGCCACGACCACGTCCGCGCCGCCCAGCGGCACATCGCGCGCCTCAATGTTGCCGGTAAAGTTGATCGCCCCGGCCTCGCCTGCCTGCTTCAGGAGCGGATAGACGGCCTTTTGCAGCTCGCCGCCCTTGGAATCCTCTGCACCGATGTTCAAAAGCGCGACGCGCGGGTTTTCGATACCCAGCACCTTTTCGGCGTAATACGAGCCCATGAACGCAAATTGCAGCAGAAATTCCGGCGTGCAGTCGGCCGTCGCGCCGCAGTCAATGAGCACGGCCTCCCGGCCGGTCTTCGTCGGGATCTGCGGAGCCATGGCGGCGCGGCGGATGCCCTTGACGCGCCGGACGGTCAGCGTCGCGGCGGAGAGCAGCGCGCCGGTCGAGCCTGCGGAGACGAACGCGTCTCCGCCGCCCTCCTTCAGCATATTCAGGCCCACGACCATGCTGGAATCCTTTTTCTTTTTTACGACCGTCGCCGGATCGTCGTGCATATCCACGACGTCGTCCGCGTTTGCGATCTCCACGCCCTTGGGAAGCGTTTCGATGCCCTGATCCTTCAGCGCACGCAGGATCGCCTCGCCGCGTCCGACCAGCACGACCTCGCAGCCGAAGTCCTTTGCCGCCTGGATCGCGCCCAGCGCGATCTGGTCAGGGGCGTTGTCGCCGCCCATGGCGTCTACCAGAATTCTCATGTTGCTTCCTCCTGCCCTGTCATTTGATCGATAAGCGCAAGCGACCGCTGCGCGATGGCGAGATTTTTATTGGCCTTTCCCTTGACGCGGCGGTCAAGCGGCGTCAGAATGCCGAAATTCACGTTCATCGGCTGGAACGAGCCGACGCTCGTATCCGAAATGTACGCCGCCAGCGCGCCGATGGCTGTTTCGCGCGGGAAATCGGGAAGCGGCTCGCCCTTGAGCTTTGCCGCCATGCTGACACCCGCAAGATAACCGGAGGCCGTCGATTCGACATAGCCCTCCACGCCCGTCATCTGGCCTGCAAACGCGACCAGCGGGTTCTGCCTATCGGCATAGTACCGGTCAAGCAGGCGAGGGGAATCGAGGAAGGTGTTGCGGTGCATCACGCCGTAGCGGACGAATTCCGCGTCGTGCAGCGCGGGGATCATGGAAAACACGCGCTTCTGCTCCGGGAATTTCAGGTGGGTCTGGAAGCCGACGATATTATAGACGGAGCCTGCGGCATTATCCCTGCGCAGCTGCACGACGGCATACGGCTCATGCCCCGTCTTCGGGTCCTTGAGGCCCACGGGCTTCAACGGGCCGTAGCGCAGGGTATCGATGCCGCGCCGGGCCATGACCTCGACGGGCATACAGCCCTCGAATACGTGCTTGTCCTCAAAGCCGTGCACCGGCGCTTCCTCCGCCGAGCTGAGCGCGTCGACAAAGGCAAGGTATTCATCCTTATCCATTGCGCAGTTGACATAATCTGCGTCACCCCGGTCGTACCGGGACGCGAACCACGCCTTGTCCATGTCGATGGACGAGAAGGTCACGAGCGGCGCGGCGGCGTCAAAGAAGCTCATATACTCCTGCCCGCCGAAATAGCGCTGGATCGCAGCGCTCATCGCGTCGGAGGTCAGGGGACCGGTCGCAATGATGACCGGGCCTGCCGGGACCTCGGTTTCCTCCGCCTCCACGACGGTGATGTTGGGGTGCGACTTGATTTTTTCCGTCACCATGCCGGAAAAGCCGTAGCGGTCGACGGCCAATGCGCCGCCTGCCTCGACGCGGTTTGCCTCCGCGCAGGTCAGGATCAGGCTGTGCAGCCGCCGCAGCTCTTCTTTCAAAAGGCCGACGGCGTTTTCCAGCCGGTCGCCGCGCAGGGAGTTGGAGCAGACAAGCTCCGCAAAGTCCGCGCAGTGGTGCGCAGGCGTCATTTTGTGCGGCTTCATCTCGGTCAGCGTCACATGAATGCCGCGCTCGGCCAGCTGCCACGCGGCCTCGCAGCCCGCAAGACCCGCGCCGATCACTTTCACTTCCAGCATATTGGGGCGTCCTTTCTATCTCTGTATCAGAACGGAAGATCGTCTTCCGGCTCGGTCTTTTTGGCGGCCTTTTTCGCAGCCGGCTTCTTGGCCGCGGGCTTTTTTACCGCTGCCTTCTTCGCGGCAGGCTTCTTTGCAGCCGCCTTTTCGGCGGGCTTTTTCGCTGCCGCTTTCTTTGCGGCTTTCTTTTCCTCTGCCTGCTTCTGCGCAGCTTCGGCAGCGGCCTCGGCGTTGGATTCCGCCGTCGCGGCCTCGCCGGAGGCTGTGGACTTGCGGCGGTAGCCGCGCTTGTCCTCCGGCAGGAAGTTCGAGCACTCGGGATTCGCGCAGAACGGCTTCATTGCGCCCTTGCCGGAGCGCTTGAACATCGTCTGGCCGCAGACCGGGCAATCCTGATCCGTCGGCACGTCCCACGTCATAAAGCCGCAGGCCGCGCCGCGCTCACACGCGTAATAGGCGTAGCCGCGCTTGCTCTTGCGCTTCAGAATCGCGCTGCCGCACTTCGGACAGCGGCCCGGCATTTTTTCCGTAATCGGCTTTGTAAACTTGCACTCCGGGTAGCCGGGGCAGGCGAGGAATTTGCCGAAGCGGCTCGTTTTCACGACAAGGTTCCTGCCGCAGATCTCGCATTTTTCATCCGAGACCTCATCCGGCACCTTGAGGCGGGTGTCCTTCAGCGCCTCCTCCGCATCGACCATTTCCTGATGGAAGCCGGTGTAGAACTCCTCCAGCACGCTCTTCCAGCGGCGCTGTCCGGCCTCGACCTGGTCGAGCTGCTTTTCCATGTCGGCGGTGAATTCGACGCTGATGATATTGGGGAAGCGGTCCATCATCAGCCCGTTGACCACCTCGCCGAGCTTCGTCGGCGAGAGCTTTTTGTCGGTCTTGATGACGTATTCGCGATCCTGGATCGTGGCGATGATCGCCGCGTAGGTCGACGGACGGCCGACGCCCTTTTCCTCCATCGCGCGCACTAAAGACGCCTCCGTATAGCGTGCGGGCGGCTGGGTGAAGTGCTGCTGCTTGTCAAAGCCGGAGGCCGTGAGCGCCTCGCCGGGGGCAAGGTCGGGCAGCGGGGAATCGAGCTTTTCCTGCTCGTCGTCGCGGCCTTCCTCATAAATGGCGGTAAAGCCGGAGAATTTCATGCTCTGGTGGGTCGCGCGGAAGACATGGCTGCCGCAGGCGGCCTCAATCGCCGTCACGTCGTACAGCGCATTGGTCATCTGCGACGCGATGAAGCGGCTCCAGATGAGCTTATAGAGCCGGTACTGCTCCTTGGTCAGATCGTGCTCGACCGCTTCCGGATAGAGTGCAACGTTCGATGGGCGGATGGCCTCGTGCGCGTCCTGTGCACCGGACTTCGGCTTGTAGCGGCGAGGTTCGGCGTAATAGGCCGTGCCGTAGCGGCTGCGAATTACCTCGCCTGCAGCGGCCAGCGCCTCCTCGGAGATACGCAGGGAATCGGTACGCATGTAAGTGATCAAGCCGACAGAGCCCTCACCGGAGATCTCTACGCCCTCGTAAAGCTGCTGCGCGATCATCATTGTGCGGCGTGGGGTCATGTTGAGCTTGCGCGACGCCTCCTGTTGGAGCGTCGAGGTGATGAAGGGCGGCGCGGGAGTGCGTTTTTTCTCCGATTTCTTCACGCCGGTCACGGAAAACGGCTGGCCCTCCAGCGCGTCCAGAACGGACTGCACATCCTGCTCGCTCGTCAGCTCGCGCTTCTGCGGGTCGCCGTAGTAGTGCGCGGTGAAGCTGCCGGGCTTGCCGGCGCGGTTCAGATTTACATCCAGCGTCCAGTATTCCTGCGGGACAAAGGCCCGGATCTCGTTCTCGCGGTCGACGACCAGACGGGTCGCGACAGACTGCACGCGTCCGGCGGACAGGCCCTTGCGGATCTTTTTCCAGAGCAGGGGGCTGAGCTGATAGCCGACAATGCGGTCGAGCACGCGGCGCGCCTGCTGCGCGTCGACGAGATTCTGGTCGATGGGACGCGGGTGCTGGATGGATTCCTGCACGACGTTGCGTGTGATCTCGTTGAAGGTCACGCGGTATGTCTCGTTATCCGGAATGTTCAGCAGATATTTCAAATGCCACGAGATGGCTTCGCCCTCGCGGTCCGGGTCAGTCGCGAGATAGATGCGGCCGGAGCCCTTCGCGGCCTTGCGCAGGTCTGCGATGATGTCTTCCTTTCCCTTGAGCGGCTGGTACTCCGGCTCAAAATCGTGCTCGATATCGACGCTCAGCGTGCTCTTCGGCAGATCGCGCAGATGGCCCATGCTGGCCTTGACCTGATAGTCGGGGCCAAGATATTTTCCGATGGTTTTGGCCTTCGAGGGAGACTCCACGATGACCAGATTCTGTTTTGCGTTCGGCATAGACGCCTCCATGTTATTTTTTCGCCAGCTCATAATACCGGGCCGGCAGCCGCTTGACAAAGCCCTTGACCTCCAGCAGCGTCAGCGCGGACAGTACGCGCCCGGCGGGCAGCTGCGTTTCGTCGATCATCCGGTCGACCGGCTGCTTTCCGCCCTCCAGCTGCCGCAGAACGGCGGCTTCGTCGGCAGATACGCGCGGCAAAATTTCCTGTACGTCAATATAAGCCCTGTTTTCCTGCTTGTCAACGGCTTTTGTGTCAGTTTTTTCCGGGTTGGACGAAGTTTCCGCCACAACAAGGTTGTCCTTCGTCTCCTGCGGGCCGAGCGTCATGGGGCCGAACGGCCTCTGGCGCAGGGGCAGATCCGGGTAGAGATAGGTATATTCCTGTAAAACGTCCCAGCCCTCGGAGATCAGGATCGCGCCCTCCTTGAGCAGCTGGATATTGCCCTCGCAGGTCGGATTTCCGAGATTTCCGGGCAGCGTGAACACATCCCGGCCCTGTTCGAGCGCGTGGCGGGCGGTGATGAGCGCGCCGCTCTTTCTGGGCGCTTCCACGACCACGGAGCCGAGCGAAAGACCGCTCAGAATGCGGTTGCGGGACGGAAAATGCTCCGCCAGCGGCGGCGTTCCGGGCGGAAGCTCACTGATGACACAGCCGTGGGCGCGAAGATCCTCAAACAGACTCCGGTTGTTTGCCGGATAGTCGATATCCACGCCGCAGGCAAACACAGCCACCGGCGCTGTTCCGGAGGATATGGCCCCGCGCAGTGCCATGGTGTCAATTCCGGCAGCGCCGCCGGATACAATAATTGCGCCGTAGCGGCCAAGCTCATAGCCGAGGCGCTTCGCCTGAAGAAGCCCATACGCGGAGGCCTTGCGCGTGCCGACCATGGCGATGACCGGTTCCGCGTCAAAATCCGGGAAAACGCCTTGATAATACAATACCAGCGGCGCATCGTCAAGATTTTTGAGCCGGTTCGGATAAGCGGCGTCCTGAAACGTCAGAACATGGATGTTCTTCCGGTAGCACTGCTGCAGGATCTGCCGCGCAGGCGCAAGCTCCTTATCGGCAAGCGAAGCGCGCCCCTCCGGGCGCAGCGCCTGCGGGTAATCCTGCTCTGCCGCGCAGTAGACCGCCTCGGGCGTTCCGAACTGCTCTAGCAGCGCACGCAGCCCGCGCAGTCCCACGCCCCTGCGACCGGTCAGCCACAACCAGTATTCCAGCATAAAAATCCCTCTGTCTTTCTCGGATTTTTTCGTGTCTTCACCGCTTCATCTGCCACAGAACGATCGTCGCGGCGACTGCCGCGTTCAAAGACTCACAGCGCGGGGACATGGGGATGATGATCTTCTGCTCTGCCGCTGCGAACAGCTCCGGGTAGATCCCCTGTCCCTCGCTGCCGATCACGACCGCCGCATTGCACAAATCTGCCTGCCGCAGATCAACAGCGTCGGCAGACATGGCGGTCGCCAGCAGCGGGATATGCGCTTCCCGGCAGGCGGCGATGGCCTGCTGCCTCGTCATGCTGACAGGCTGGGTGCGGAACACCGCGCCCATGGAGGCGCGGACCGTCTTGGGGTTATACGTGTCGGCGCAGCCGTCCAGCAGCACGACCGGAACCTCCAGCGCGTCCGCTGTGCGGAGAATCGTGCCGAGATTGCCGGGGTCCTGAATGCCGTCCAGCAGAAGCGTCCCCGGCAGGATCGTGCCGGGCTTCCACTCCGGCAGGCGGCAGAGGAAGATCGCGCCCTGCGGCGCGTCCATCAGAGAGACGGACTGCATCACATCCCTGGGTACACGGACAACGCGCACGGTATCTGATAGTTTACATAATTCCACGTGTTCCTCCGCAATCACAGTATGCAGCCCCGGGTACCAACGCGCGGCCTCCGCCAGCAGCTTCACGCCGTCGGCGGCGAATTCGCCGGATTTTTCGCGGTAGGCGCGCGAGGTGAGCAGCTTTTTCGTGTGCGCCAGAAGTGGGTTCCGGCGGCTTGTGATTGTTTCCTCCATCACGGCTTCACCCTCGCGAGCCGGTCGTTCTCGCCGAGCAGGACAAGCGTGATATGCTCGTTCAGCGGGCGGTTCGCGTCCAGCGTGACGTGTACCTTTCCGTTTTCCCGCACGGCGATGACGTTCACGCCGTATTTTGCGCGGATATCCAGCTCCCGGATGCTCTTGCCGCACCATTCGCTCGGCGTCTGCAGCTCGGCAATGCCGCAGTCCGGCGAAAGCTCGATAAAGTCCAGAATGCTCGACGAGGTCAAAGACTGCGCCAGCTTGATGCCGGATTCACGTTCCGGCACGACGACATGATCTGCCCCGATCTTTTCCAGCGCCCGGCGCTGTGTTTCGTCGGTGGCCTTGCACACGACGCTCTGCACGCCCAGCTCCTTGAGGTTCAGCGTCGCAACGACGCTCGTAGCCAGATCGCCGCCGATGGCGATGACAGCGCAGTCGTAATTGCGCACGCCGAGCGTGCGCAGTGCGTCCTCATCCCGCACGTCGCACACGGCGGCGCAGGTGACTTTGCTCTCCATCCGCTGCACAAGCTCAGGCCGAAGATCAATCGCCAGTACCTCGCTCCCAAGCTCATACAGCCGCTGTGCGACCGCACAGCCGAAGCGTCCAAGTCCAATTACAATATATGTTTTTTTCATGGTTTTACTCCCTTTGTCTGCGTATAACCGCCGGTCGTTCAGGTGGAATTTCAAAAAAATCGGACGCACTCACCCATTGGAGTGTAGGGGCCGATGCACACATCAGCCCGTTGGGAAGCTGCGAATTTGCCGAAGATTACCGTAAAATCGGTATGTTCTGCCGCCTTATCCGCTCACCCGATCATGATTTTTGTTTCCGCATAGCTGACGCGTTCTTCGGCGCGGTCGGCGGCCATGAAGCCGACGCTGATGGTCATGATCCCAAGCCGCCCGAAGAACATAAAAATGATCAGAACGATCTGCGATGCGGCGCACAGTGAACTCGTGATGCCGGTCGTCAGACCGACGGTGCACAGCGCAGAAATCGTCTCATACAGCGCGTTTTCCAGACTGACATGATCCGCGATGCTCAAAAACGCCGCGCCGAGGCCGGACAGCAGCAGCACCAGAATGAACAGCGCGGACGCGTTCGCAACGGCCTGCTGCGGGATCCGGCGCTTCATGATCTGCACGCTTGTCCTGCCGCGCGCGGTCGACCACGCGGCAAGCAGAATCACGCCGACCGTCACGGTCTTCACGCCGCCCGCCGTCGAGCCGGACGAGCCGCCGACAAGCATCAGAAAATCTGCCACAGCCTTTGATACGTCTGACAGCGCGTTCTGGTCGAAGGTCGCAAAGCCCGCCGTGCGGAGCGTGACCGACTGGAACAGCGCCGCCATCAGCTTCTGCGACGGGGTCAGGCCGCCAAGCGTGCCGGGATTGTTCCATTCCAGCGCGGCGAAAATTCCCGCGCCGCCGAAGATCAGGACTGTTGTGATGAGAATGACCAGTCTCGTATAGACGCTCATGCGGGAAAAGCGGCGGTTGTGTCGGATGTCGCCCCAGACGGCGAAGCCAAGGCCGCCGATGATGATGAGCGCCATGATGGTGAAATTCACGACCGGGTCTGTCGCGTAGCGGCAGAGGCTCCCGCCTACGTCTGTATCCGCAAGCACGTCAAAGCCCGCGTTGCAGAACGCGGAGATCGAGTGGAACACGCCGTACCACAGAGCCTTTCTGAAGCCGAACTCCGGCAGGAAGCGGAAAAACAGAATGAGCGCCCCCGCCCCCTCGACTGCGGCTGTGCCGCGCAGGATATTGCGCACAAGGCTCACGATGCCGCTGTAGCTGTCGCTGCCGAGGGCCTGTGCCAGCACCATGCGCTCCCGCAGGCCGATCTTGCGGCGGAGCGCGAAGAAAAACAGACACGCGATGGTCATAAAGCCGAGACCGCCGATCTGAATGAGCAGGAGAATGACGACCTGGCCGAACATAGCCCAGTGCGTCCCGGTGTCGACGCGGATAAGGCCCGTCACGCAGGTCGCAGAGGTCGCGGTGAACAGGCTCGTCAGAAACGGCGTGGGTTCGCCGGAGCGCGATGCGGCGGGCAGGCACAGAAGACCCGCGCCGAGCAGGATGATGAAGAGGAACACCAGAACGATCAGCCGTCCCGGCCGCATGGTGCGAAACGGCCTTCCGAGCCGCTGAAAAAACGATAGAAGCATGACGAAGCGCCGTCTCCTTTTTGGAATATACATTATTATAGTCAGAAGCGGCACTGCCGTCAAGAAAAACCGCTCCCCGGACTTGTTTTGTCTGAAAAATCATGGTAAACTGACAAAAAACGAAACGAAGAGGGATCCCAAATGCGTATTTCCTGCCTGCTTTCCTGCTTTTTCCTGCTGGCGCTGCTCTGCGCCTGCGCCGCGCCGGAGGCGGCTTTGCCGGAGCCTCCCGCCGCGCAGGTGCAATCTCCGGAGGAGCCGCCCGCGCCGGTTGAACCGCCGGTGGAGCCTATCATCGAAGAGGAGCCGGAACCCGCGCTTTTGCTGTCGGAACCGGTCTGGCTGCTGGGACGGCTGACGGAGCTTTATCAGGCGGATGAGACGCAATGGGCCGCGCTGGCTGACGTGCTGGAGGCGGCAAAGACCCTAAATGCCGACGCACAGCTGGAAGGACTGGAGACAGTTCAATTTCAGGGCCGGGAGTATATCCCACTGGCAGAGGCCGCACAGCGGCTCGGGCTGGAATGGGGCGAAGCCCCGGACGGGCTTCGCTATCTGGCACGGCGGCAGACCGTCGGCCAGATCCCCGAGGGCTGGAACGTGCCGGTCCTCATGTACCACGCCGTGGGGGACGAGATCTGGGGATATTCCGATCTGTTTGTCAGCGAGGCCGGGATGGAGGAGCAGCTGCAATATTTGCAGGAAAACGGATATGAGCCGATCTGGTTCTCAGACCTTGCGCACATCGAAGACTATGAAAAGCCGGTCATTCTGACCTTCGACGACGGATATGACGACAATTACACGGTGCTCTATCCGCTGCTGGAAAAGTATCAGACCAAGGCGACCATCTTTGTCATCGGCAATGCCATGGGCAGCCAGCACAAGATGACGCAGGAGCAGGTGTACGAGCTGGCGGTCTCCGGCCTTGTCAGCATCCAGAGCCATACCTACACGCACGGAAATCTCAGCGCCATGGACGAACCTGCGCTCCGGCAGGAGATGGAGCTTTCCAACGCGGCGCTGGCCGCCGCGACGGGACAGATTCCGTACGTGCTGTGCTACCCGGAGGGCAAATACAGTCACCTGACGATGGACGTGGCGAAGGATTATTACACATTTGCCCTGCGCATGGACGGCTGGACATATCAGACCGGCATGGACCCGTATCAGGTGCCGCGCAGCTTCGTCTCACGCCGCATCACGCTGCCGGATTATCTGTGGTTCCTCGCCCCGTCCGGAAAAGCGTCCTGAAGACAAAAGCACAGCCTGCGCCGCAGCATTCGCGGCGCAGGCTGTGCTTTTACAGCACGTGATAATACGGGTAGATGTCCTCATAATGGCCGTCCTTCATGCGGAAGCCGCCGGGGATGACGCCGAGAGGCTGGAAGCCGAGGCGCTCGTACAGGTGCCTCGCGTGTGTGTTGCTGGCGACGACGGCGTTGAACTGCAGGATGCGGAAGCCGTGCGCCCGGCCCTGCCTGAGACAGTCGGACACCAGCTTTTCGCCGATGTGCAGACCGCGCGCTTCCCGCTCGGCCGCGTAGCTGGCGTTGCAGATATGTCCGCAGCGGCCGACGTTGTTGGGATGCAGGATGTACAGACCGTAAATATGGCCGGTCTGCCGGTCCTCCGCGACGGCGGTACAGGTCTGCTCTGCGAAAAAGGCTGCGCCGGAGGAAGCGTCCAGCAGCTCCTCCTGCGGAAAGGCCACGCCGTCCTCCACAACCTCGTTCCAGATGCGGATCAGCGCCGGAAGGTCTGCCTGCGTATATGCACGAACCTGAATTTCCATGGAAAACACGCTTTCTGCTGGTTCAACCGGCTTTTTGATGGCGTAGTTATACCACCGGAAGCGCGGACTGTCAAGCGCTGCGCTCAGAGCGACAGGAAGGCTTTCCAGGTCTGGATATAGGACTGGGCTTTTTCGTCTGTCTCAGCCTCGGCAGCCATGCGCAGGAGCGGCTCGGTGCCGGAGAAGCGACAGATGACCCAGCTGCCGTCCGTGAAATAGACCTTGCAGCCGTCCTCACGGCTGATGTGATCGACGTTTTCAAATTCCGGGCAGGCGTGCTGTTCAAACAGGTACTGCTGAAGCGCAGGCTTGCGGGCCGGGGTCATGGTAAACGACGCTTCTGCATAGCGCAGCGCGCCGTACTGCGCCTCGATCTCGCGATAGAGCGCAGAAAGCTTCTTGCCGGTCACGGCCAGCATCTCGACGAGCAGCGCGGCCGCGTAGATGCCGTCCTTGCCGGAGATATGCCCCCGGACGGCAAGGCCGCCGGACGATTCGCCGCCGATGATGGCGTCCGTTTCGGTCATTTTGGCCGACACCCACTTGAAGCCGACGGGGACCTCATAGCAGTTCTGCCCCAGTCCCGCCGCGACGCGGTCAAGCAGGACAGTCGTGGAATTGTTTCGCACACAGGGACCCTGCCAGCCGCGGTATTTGACGAGGTAATAATAGAGCAGGACGAGCAGCTTATTCGGGTGGACGAATTGGCCCTGATCGTCGATCACGCCGAGTCGGTCGGCGTCACCGTCGGTTGCAATGCCGAGATCACAGCGGTACCGGTCCATAACGACCGCCGCAAGCGGACCGAGCGTGTCTTCATTCGGCGCGGGAAGCTTACCGCCGAAGAGCGTGTCGTGGCGGTCGTGGATGATCTCCAGATCACAGCGGCAGGTCATGAGGATCATGCTCAAGCTCGTCTGGCTGACGCCGTACATGGGATCGAGCGCAATGCGCAGCTGCGCGTTCTTGATGGCCTCCACGTCAATGGCGGACAGGATGCTGTCGATATATTCATTCGTCGGGTTGTGCTCGGTGATCATGCCCGCCGCGACGGCGGCGTCGTAGTCCATGGATTTGATCGTATCCGGATTTATTTGGGCGATCTCAGCCTCGATCTTATCCGTGACCGTGCGGTCTGCGTCCCGGCCTCCGGCGGTGAAGAGCTTGATGCCGTTGTAGATGGCCGGGTTGTGGCTGGCTGTGACGGCGATGCCGTAGGGCATGGCGCGGGTCTTGACCATGAACATCATGAGCGGAGTAGGGGAGGAGCGGTTGATGACATAGGGCCGGAAGCCATAGCCCGCCATGACCTCCGCTGCCCAGTGCGCGGATTCCTTGGATAAAAATCTCCGGTCATAGCCGACGCAGATTTCCGCGCCGTCGTGCCCCTCCTTGTGCATAAGGCTGCACAGGCCTGCGATGAGCAGGCGGATATTCGCCTTGGTAAATTCGTCCGCAATGACGGCTCTCCAGCCGCCGGTACCGAAATGGATCATGCTGTTACCTCCCCATTCTTACTTCCGCATGGCACATACCGCCTGCCGTGTGATTGAACACGCCGTACAGATCGCCGACACCGATGTAATTCGTCCACGAGACGGGCAGATCGACGCGGTCGATCACATATTCGCGGCTCTGGTTGTCAAAATGGCCGTACTGCATAGCTTCTCCCACCTTATCTCAATAATGTATCGCGCAGCTGCGCGGAAAAGGAATGATTTTTTGTGTCGAGGCTCGTTTCCCAGACGATGATCCCGGCCAGCTCCGCATTGCGGATGAGGTCCAGCTTCTGCCCGAGCGAACGCGCCGTCTCCACCGATAAGAACCAGCGGTCGAATGGATTGTCTGGCCCGTCGTAGACGAGATATGCGCCGCCTGCCCGCGCGTCATAGGCGCTGCGCCAGCCGGGCGTCTGCAAAAGCTCCAATAAATCCTCCTGCGCAAGCGTGTCCCACGTCGGCCGTTCCGGCTCGACCGGCGCGCCGAGCGCGGCCTGTACGGACTCCGGCTTTTCCCGCAGGCGCATGGCCGTGCAGTAAAACGGCGAGCCGATACAGAGCGTTCCGGGGGCCACGCCCTGCGCCAGCATACACTGCACGGCTTTTTTGCCTGCTCTGCGCTCGACGCGTGACCGCTGACGCCAGGCAGTCCGCGCGTTTTTTTTCGCGGCACGGCGGGCAAACGACGACTCCTGTTTCCCTTCCGCCGGTTCAAGCGCCCAGAACGCGTGGTTGAGATACGTCGCGCAGTCCCACGGCAGCGCGCAGACCTCGCCCTTCCGCGCCGGTCTTCGGTTCAGATTCCAGTTTGCAAAGTATAAAACAGCCTGCCGCACCGGCCTTGCCCTCCCTTTTCGGTTGTTCTGCTCTGATTATAAACGCGCAGCTTTTCCCATGCAACGCCTCCGGCTGACATCGACAACAACGGGCAAAAAAAGCAAGGATATCCGGCAGCGGCTCTTTGCGCATATTGGGAGAAGTATGGTATACTGTGGTCAAGGCTTCCCCCCGCCGGGGAAGGCGTTTGGTGCATACCAACTGCATTCGGCTTTTGTTTGCTTTTTTAATGCACTTTCTGAAACAGGAGGATCATTTCATATGCTGATACGCCCCGTCACAAAAGAAGAGCGACTGCAGTCCGCGTAGCTGCTGACGATCGAAAGCGGCGATCTGACCATATCCGCCGCAGACGACGCGATCCACTGCGACTACACGCTCCAGATCGGCGCGGAGGGCACGGACGGGCCTGCGATCTCGATCACGGATTGCGATGAGGGGCTGGAGGCCGCGGCGCTGCACGTCGCTTCGGGCGACATCCGCATCCGTGCCTCGGACGACTGCCTGAACGCGGCCAATTCCGACCTGCCCGGCTTTGATTTCTCCATGGATATCTCCGGCGGCACGATCAGCGCCTATACGACGGACGGCGACGGCTTTGACTCCAACGCCTCCATGACCATCTCCGGCGGTACGCCGCCTGAAAGGCCGGACAATGCATCGGAACTGCCGGAGCCCGGAAATCTGTAACCCCGGGCCGGTGGGCGCTGAGCACACAAAAAACCGCCGCTCTGCATCGCAGAGCGGCGGTAAGTTGTTTTGCATCAGAACAGGTTCAGAACCAGCGTCAGGACGATGAACACGCCGCCGACCCATTTGGTGGCGAGGGCGAGCTTCGCGTCGAGGCCCTTGTTCTTGTTCTTACCGAGGTAGGTATCACCGCTGCCGCCGGCAATGGCGCCGGACAGACCTGCGGACTTGCCGGACTGGATCGTCACGATGACGACGAGGCCGACGGCCAGAATGACCTGAATGATCGTTAAAATCGTATGCAGAGCGTTCATGAAAATTCCTCCAAACCATTTGCCGCCCTTCGTCGGCAGACGGCTCGCCGAGATCATATTTTATCAGGCTGTTTCAAACAGCTAGAAAATCATATCACAATTCAGATGTGAATGCAAGAGCATTTTTGCCGTTTTCCGCAGAAATCAGCTCTTTGTGACCCATGTATTTGTGGCAAGACAAGTCAGATAGGCGTTGATGAAGCCGTCGAGCGCACCGTCCATGACGGCGTTGACGTTGGATGTTTCGAAGCCTGTCCGCGTGTCCTTGACGAGCGTATAGGGCATGAAAACGTAGTTGCGGATCTGGCTGCCCCATTCGATCTTGAGCTGTGCGCCCTTGATATCGGAGATCTTGTCCAGATGCTCACGCTCCTTGATCTCGATGAGCTTCGAGCGCAGCATCCGCATACACGTCTCGCGGTTCTGGAACTGATCGCGCTGCGTCTGGCAGGAGACGACGATGCCGGTCGGCTTGTGAATGAGACGCACGGCGGAGCTTGTCTTGTTGATGTGCTGGCCGCCCGCGCCGGAGGAGCGGTAGACCTGCATTTCGATATCCTCAGGCCGGATCTCGACGTCTTTGGAATCGTCCGTGATCTCCGGAATGACCTCGACTGCGGCAAAGGACGTCTGACGGCGGGCGTTTGCGTCGAACGGGGACACGCGCACAAGGCGGTGGACGCCGTTTTCGCTCTTGAGCATACCGTAGGCGTTCTCACCCTCGACGAGAATGCTGGCGGATTTGATGCCCGCCTCGTCGCCGTCGAGATAGTCAAGGATCTTGTAGGTAAGGCCATGCTGCTCGGTCCAGTGCGTGTACATCCGGTAGAGCATCGAGGCCCAGTCCTGCGCCTCGGTGCCGCCTGCGCCCGCCTGGAACGAGACGATGGCGTTGTTATTGTCATATTCGCCGGAAAGAAGCGTCTCAAGCCGTGCGTTTTCCATCTCCTGCTCGAGCTGGGCATAGCCCTCGGTCAATTCGGGGAGCATGGAGTCGTCGTTGTCCTCCAGCGCCATTTCGCAGAGCGTATACAGATCGTCCCACTGGCTGCACATTTTTTCGTATCGCGCGACCTTGGCCTCCAGCGTCCGGCTCTGCTTCATGACCTTCTGCGAGATCTCTTGATTGTCCCAGAAGCCCTCAGAATCGATCTGCGCGTGCAGGCGGTCGATTTCCTCTTTCGCGGCCTCAATGCCGAGGGAGTCCGCCAGCGCGTCCAGCTTGGGGCGGATATTATTGAGCTTTACCTTATATTCATCGAATTCAATCATGCTTTTCCCACACTTTTCAAAATTGTCGGGGTATATTATACAGGAAAACCGGCGGGATGTAAAGGGGAAACGAGAATTCTGGACGCTTTATGCGCGCAGCCCCTGCTCCGTCTCACGGGCGACGATCCCGGCCTCCATGACCGCGTGGACGCGTTCGCCGACCTCAATGGCCGTTTTTCCGGCCAGCTCCTCCGCAGGAACGACGTCCAGCACGTCCAGCCAGACCTCCGTGTGCTTGCGGAACATATTGTGCAGAATTGCGCGGGAATTGACCAGCGAGCAGACCACGATGGGCACATTCGCCTTCTGCGCGATCTTAAACACGCCGCTGCGGTAGGGAAGAAGCGGAGCGCCCGTTTTGTTCGTCCCGCCCTCCGGGAATACGGCGATGGAGGCCTTGTCGTCCTTGATGAACTGGATGGCCTTGAGGATGGACTTGAGCGATTCGCGGTCGTTGTTCCGGTCGACCGGCAGGCAGAGTACCTCGCGCATGACCTGTGCGACAATAAAGATCGAAAAATTCTCCTTTTTGGACAGGAACGCCAGCTCCGCCCACGGCATGACGGCGTAAAACACGATGGGGTCGAACGCGAACCGGTGGTTGCTGACCAGCAGGAAGCGGCCCTTGCGCGGGACCTTTTCCAGCCCCGTCACATTGACATGGACGCCGCCCAGTGCCAGCGCAATGCGGCAGAACTCGTTGAGGAGGAACCGGAAATAGCCGCTCGGCTTTTCCAGCAGCTTTTTCGGGTCGACAAACAGACACGAGACGAGCACGACCAGCAGAAACAGCACCACAAGCGCCAGAAAGCAGCCGAGAAAGAACACGGGAACCTGCCACACAGCCGCAAGCGAGGCAAAGCCGGACGCGGCATACGTCAGCGCGCAGCCGGAGAGCAGCGCAAGCGCGAGGAACACATAGAGCATGACGAATGAACACCTGCCGAACATGAAGATTTTCTGAAAATCCTCTTAAGATTTCAAGTATTCATTATATACACGGCCGGCGGGAAAATCATCCCGAAAAAAAAGAATTCACAAATAATTTAATAATTTACGGCTGCTCCGCTGCGCGCTGCCGGCTGATCTCAGCCCAGCTCGGGAGCTTCGCGATGCGCTCCGTCAGCTCCTGCATGCAGGCCGGAATGTCGATCTTCTGCGGACAGACTGCCGCGCATGCGCCGCAGCCGAGGCAGCTTTGCGGCTTCCGGCTCTTCGGCAGGGCTTCGACCGCCATGATCGCGTTCGTGGACGGCACGACGCGAAGCTCGTTCAAAACACGCAGCATCTGCGGAATGTCAATTTCCTGCGGGCAGCCGTCGCAGCAGTAGCGGCAGGCCGTGCACGGAACGGCGGACTTGAAGCCCTCCGCGATCTCCAGCAGCAGCGCCTGCTCTTCGGCACTGAGGGGCTCCGGATGGTCAAACGTGGCGAGATTGTCCTGCATCTGCGCCATGTTGGACATACCACTGAGGATCATCGTCACGCCGGGGATCTCCTGCACCCACCGAAGCGCCCAGGACGCGTCGGTGGCCTCCGGCCGCAGCGCGTGCAGCTTTTCCTGCGCGGCAGCGGGCAGATTCGCCAGCTTCCCGCCGCGCACCGGCTCCATGACCCAGATGGGAATGCCGTACCGGTTCAGCAGCTCACATTTTTCCTTCGCCTGCTGCAGCGTCCAGTCGAGATAGTTCAGCTCGATCTGACAGAATTCCATCTCGTTCGCGTGCTTTTCCAGAAACGCTTCCAGCGCAGGCAGTCCCGCATGCGTCGAAAAGCCCAGATGGCGGATGCGCCCGTTCTTTTTCTGCTCCAGCAGATACTGGAGGATGTTCCAGCGCTCGTCTTCGTAGACGGCGATGGAATTTTCATAGACGTTGTGCAGCAGATAGAAATCGAAATACTCCACGCCGCACTTTTTCAGCTGCCTTTCGAACACGCCCTTCACGTCATAGCTCGGCGCGATCTGGTGTCCGGGGAACTTGTCGGCCAGGTAGAAGCTCTCGCGCGGGTACTGCTTCAGAATTTCGCCGATGACGAGTTCCGACTTGCCGCCGTGATACGGCCAGGCGGTATCAAAATAGTTGACGCCCTTCGCAATGGCCTCCGACGTCATGGCGGCAGCCTGCTCCGCGTCGATGGATTTGTCCTCCCGCAGCGGCAGCCGCATCGTGCCGAACCCGAGCTGCGAAAGCTTCAAGCCCTGAAAGTCCTTATAGATCATAGTTTGCATTCCTTTCTGTCGTTTTTATGTGAGATATTCAAAGTGTTCGTAGGGGCGGACAGAGTCGTCCGCCCCTACCGGGATTTGCAATCCGGGCTATGGTGTATCTGAAAACTCCCAACGCACCCGGACAGCGGGCCTTTTTGCGGTGCGCCGCGTCATTTTTCCTTGAAATACGTCAGTATTCCTGCGAAAAAATGTCTTGCGCAACGCAAAAATCCCTCGCTGCCGGTCACATCATGAGTTTTCAGATACACCCTAATCGTCGTTTTCCTGCATCCAGTATAACAGAAAACCGCAAATTGCGCCATAAAAACATGGAAGCGCTCGGATTCTTTTTGACACGCTTTTTTCGAACGTATAGTGGAAATATTTTTGAATCTGTGTTAATATAAATTGGTATGCCGACCGGTGCGGGCGGCGACTTTCCAGACGGAGGAACTGGTATGACCTATTGGACAGCCATTTTACTTGGGCTCATACAGGGGCTTGCGGAGTTTTTGCCGATCTCCAGCTCCGGACATCTTGCGATCCTGCAAAACTTCCTGCGCATCGGCGATCTGGAAAACCAGATGCTGTTCGACGTGCTGCTGCATCTGGGGACGCTTGGGGCGGTGATCTTCGCGTATCATACGGAGCTGCGCGGGCTTTGCCGCGAGGGCCTGATGCTGCTGCACCTGCAGAAGCCCAAGCGCGGCGCGCGGCAGGACCCGGCAAGGCGGCGGCTGCTGCTGTTTCTCATCGCGGCGACGCTGCCGCTCATCCCGGCGGCGTTCCTGAGCGACTACCTTGACTCCCTGTTCTACGATACGTTCTTCATCGGCTTTGCCCTGATCGCGACGGGCTTTCTGCTGCTGGCCGCCGACCGCTACGGCCACGGCAACAAGACGGAAAAGGCCATGACGCTCTCGGATGCGCTGGTCATCGGCCTTGCGCAGATGATCGCGGTCGTGCCGGGCTTGTCGCGTTCCGGGACGACGATCTCCGCCGGGATGCTGCGCGGGTTTGACCGGACGTTTGCCGTCAAATTCTCGTTCTTCCTTTCCATTCCCGCCGTGCTCGGCGCGAATCTCCTTTCGCTCGTAAAGGCAATTTCCGCCGGGATCAACTGGGCGGAGGTTCCGATGTATCTGTGCGGCGTCGCCGCCGCGCTTGTCTCCGGATATCTTGCCATTTTCGCGCTCAACCGCATTGCGCAGCGCGGAAAATTCGGCGGCTTCTGTTATTACTGCTGGGGTGCGGGTCTGTTGACGCTGATCCTGTCCCTGATCTCGTGAGGTGTTTTGGTCACATGGCTTCTGCGAACAAAAGAAAGTCCACGGCCTCCCGCGGACGGAAAAAAACAACAAAAAAGCAGTCCGCGCCCATCCGGCGCGAGATCGGCGCGACGGTCTGCGGCCTGCTTGCGCTGCTGACGATCTTGTGCTGCTTCAAGGTGAACGCGGCATTTCTGGATCTGATGACGTCGGTGTTCCGGGGGTTGATCGGCGCAGGCTTTTACATCCTGCCGTTCTCGTTCATCATGAGCTTTTTGATCCTGATCCTGCACGACGGCAGGCCCGTCGCGCTGCGCGTGACCTGCACGTTCCTGACGGCCATGCTGATCGGCAGTCTGGTGCAGCTGGTCGGCGGAAAATTTGACGCGGACTGGGATTGGAGCGTCATTTCCGCGCTCTGGGACGGCGGCATCGACGGCACGGCAGGCGGCGTTCTGGCAGGCGGCCTTGCAAGCCTCCTTGAAGCGCTCATCAGCCGCATCGGCGCGGCTGCGGTCGTGATCGTGGGGATGCTGCTGAGCCTGATCACAAGTCTTAACATGACGGTGGCAAGCATCGTGACGGCCATCAGGAACCGGCCCCGCGCGGAATATGCCGAGCCGCAGCGCGAGCACAAGGACCCGGCGCAGGTGCTCGTCGATACCGTTGCGAACAAGCACATCGAGCACGTGCAGCGCACGGAGCAGCGCCGGGCCTCCCGCGCAAGCGACTTTGACCTTCCGGTCGACGATCCCCCCATGCCGGAGCAGCCGGAGAAGAAGACCGCGGGCAGAAAAAACGCGCCGGTGCGCCCGGACGTTTTTGTGGAAAACAGCCGCCGGCAGGAGAAGGCCGCCGAAGCGGCCCGGCCCGAACCGCAGCAGGAGCCGCAGGCGCCTGCCCAGGAGGAGACGGAGCAGCCGCCTATCCATAACGATTACAGAGCGCAGTTTGACGCGCTGATCACGGACGCACAGAAAGCGCCGGCGGAGGAAGCGCCGCCCGTGCCGAACGTTATTCCCATGGAGCTGCCGCACCAGATGCCGCCGCTCGTGATCGACCATTTTGACGCGCCGAAGCCGGCTCCCGCCGCACAGCCGCTGCCGCCGGTCGAGATCCCGGAGCAGCCGGAAAAGCTCAAAAAGGCGGACGTGCAGCTCGAAGCGGCCCAGATCGCGCAGGAGATCGGCCAGCAGGAGCCGCAGAAGCCGGAATACGAATTCCCGCCCGTGTCGCTCCTGAAGGCCGGAAGCGGCCAGTCGCACGACGGCACGGAGGAAATGCGGCAGAACGCCGAGCGCCTGAGCGACACGCTCCAATCCTTCGGCATCGAGGCGCATATCATCAATGTTACGCGCGGCCCGTCGGTCACGCGGTACGAGCTGGAGCTGCAGCGCGGCGTGAAGCTCTCCAAGGTCACGAATCTGGCCGACGATATCGCGCTGGCCCTCGGCGCGTCCGGCGTCCGCATCGCGGCCATCCCGGACAAGATCTCCGTTGTCGGCATCGAGGTACCGAACCGGATCGTCTCGGTCGTCATGGCGCGCGAGGTCATCGATTCGCCGGAATTTGAAAAGTGCAAGTCCCGCGTGTCCTTCGCTGTCGGCAAGGACATCGGCGGCAACCGCATCATCGGCGATATCGGCAAGCTGCCGCATCTGCTGATCGCCGGTACGACCGGCTCCGGCAAATCGGTCTGCATGAACTCGCTGATTATCTCCCTTCTCTATAAGGCAAAGCCCGAGGAGGTCAAGCTCATCATGATCGACCCGAAGATGGTCGAGCTTGGCATTTACAACGGCATTCCGCACCTGCTCATCCCCGTCGTCACAGACCCGAAAAAGGCTGCGGGCAGCCTGCAGTGGGCCGTGACGGAGATGATGCGGCGCTACCGCATGATGGCGGATGCAGGCGTCCGCGATCTCGAATCCTACAACAAGCAGGCGCGGGCCTCTGCAGACGATGAGCTGGAACCCATGCCGCAGATCGTCGTTGTGATCGACGAGCTGGCTGACCTCATGCTGGTCGCGGCCAAGGAGGTCGAGGAATCGATCTGCCGCATCGCGCAGATGGGCCGTGCGTCGGGCATTCATCTGGTCATTGCCACGCAGCGTCCGTCCGCGGACGTGATCACCGGCCTGATGAAGGCCAACATCCCCTCACGCATCGCGTTCGCTGTCGCCTCCGCGATGGAGTCGCGCATCATTCTCGATACGGCGGGCGCGGAAAAGCTCGTCGGCAAGGGCGATATGCTCTATGCGCCGCTCGGACAGGGCAAACCCAAGCGCGTGCAGGGCTGCTTTATCACGGACGACGAGGTGCAGGAGGTCGTCTCCTTCGTCAAGGCATCCAGCGAAGCGGAATACTCCGATTCCGTCATGGCCGAGATCGACAAAAAGGCGGCCGAGAGCGGGAAAACCGGCTCCGGCAGCTCTGGCAGCACAGCCGCAGAGACAGACGGCTCTGACGGCGACGAAATGCTCCCGGCGGCGGTCGACGTCATTCTGGAGACCGGACAGGCCTCCGTCTCCATGCTCCAGCGCCGTCTGAAGCTGGGCTATGCCCGCGCGGCGCGCATCATGGACGAGATGGAGGAGCGCGGCATCGTCGGCCCGTTCGAGGGCTCGAAGCCCCGTCAGCTGCTCATCACGCGCGAGCAGTGGCAGGCCATCAAGGACGGCGCGCCCATTTCCAGCGAACCCGTCGAGGAAGAAATTCCGTGATCCTTTATTTGGAAAAAGTATAAATAAAATGACTGCACGGAACAATTTCAGTGTACAGATTGCGCCAGCGGATTTTTTGCCAGGCAAACAAAAGCCGGAGGAAATCCTTTGTGGATTTCCGAGGATTTTTGTGAAGCATGGCGAAAAATATGCAAGCAAGCTGTGCGCTGTAATTGTGTAGTGCTGTCAAATAAATTTGCGTTGCATCCGGAATATCCGGAGTGACAGCAGGAGGTACTTATGAATCGCAAAAACCATGCATCCGTCGTCCGTCTGACCTCGCTGGCCTTGCTGGCCGCGCTGGTCGTCGTCCTGCAGACCGTCGCAAGCGGCATCCGCATCGGGCCGGTTCCGATCTCGCTGACGCTGGTTCCCATCGTCGTCGGCGCGATCCTCTTCGGGCCCGGCGCGGGAGCCGGGCTTGGCGCGGTGTTCGGGGTCGTCTGCCTGATTGCGGGCATCACGGGCGCGGATGAATTTACAAACGTCCTGTGGGTCGCAAGCCCGTTCTGGCTCGTCGTCGTGTGCGTCGGCAAGGCCGTTCTGTGCGGGCTTTGCGCGGGACTCGTCGCAAAGGCGCTGCGGCACAGGCAGACGATCAGCTGCATACTCGCCGCGCTGACGGCCCCGGTCGTGAACACCGGCGTGTTTGCCATCGGGATGCTCACGGTCTTCAAGCCAGTTCTGCAGGACTACGCGGGCGGCACGAACATTGTCTATTTTCTGTTCGTCGCGTTCATCGGCGTGAACTTCCTCGTGGAATTCGCTGTCAATGCGGCTCTGAGCGCCGCGATCGCACGCATCGTGCAGGTCGTGCAGAAGCAGCTGGAAAAATAAACAGCACCCCCTCCGAATGGCAGTCCGCCGCCCGGAGGGGGCTTTCCTTATATCCCCAAAACAGCAATCGCCGTTTCAAGCTTCCTGCGCTTGTAATAAAAAAGCCCCTTGTCATGCGCTGCATGACAAGGGGCGTCGGTATGGGAATTATCGCACCAGCTCTGCTTCCTCGTTTTTGCCGAGGCGGCGGAGCATGGTTTTTTTCACGGCGCGGAAGATGTTCTGGTAGCCCGTGCAGCGGCACAGGTGGCCGGAGAGGAGCTTGCGCAGTTCGTCGTCGGTGTATTCCTTGCCGGAGTTGACGATCTCGGTCGCCGTCAGGATAAAGCCGGGGATGCAGAAGCCGCACTGGATGGAGGTTTCGTCCATGAAGGCCTTCTGCACGTCGGAAAGCGTCCCATCAGGGTTCATCAGGCCTTCAAGCGTGATGATGTGCTTGCCCTCGGCCCAGACAGCCAGATACAGGCAGGTGTTGATCGCCTCGCCGTCAATGAGCGCGGTGCACGCGCCGCATTCGCCGACCTCGCAGCCCTTTTTGACGGATGTGAGCCGGAAATCATTGCGGAGCATATCCGTCAGGCTTGCGCGGACGTCGACGATCTTTTCCACGTCTTTGCCGTTGATGTTGCATTTGACAAGAGCGTACTGTGCCATCAGATCTCACCTCCGCAGCGTTTGACAGACTCAATGAGCGCGCGCTTGGCCATTTCCACAGCGATGTGCTTGCGGAACGCCTTGCTGGCACGCCAGGAGTCACGGGGATTGATGTCCTCCAGAACGGCCTTGGAGAACGCCTCAACATTTTCCATTGTGACGGGCTGGCCGTTCACAACGGCCTCGGCGCTCGGTGCGCGCATGGGCACGGGGCCTGCGACGCCGTAGGCGATGCGCACGCGGTCGAACGTCTTCTTGTCCCCGGACAGCCGCACATTGACCGAGCAGCCGGTCGTGGCGATCTCCATGGCGTTACGCATACCGTATTTGATGTAGAAGCCCTTCGTGTTTTCCCACGAGGCCTTCGGGATCAGGATCGCGGTCTGAATTTCGCCCTCGGCGACGTTGATGTCGACCGTACCGGCCTTGATGTAGAAGTCCTTGATGGGCAGGTACCGCTTGCCGTTCACGCCGGTCAGCTCAACGATGGCTTCCCATGCGTGCAGCGTCGAGGCGGAGTCCGCCGAGGTCACGCCGTTGCAGGTGTTGCCGCCGATGGTGCCGGCGTTGCGGATCTGCGGGCCGCCGACCATGTCGACAGCTTCGCCCAGCACGTTGATCTTTTCGATGATGATGGGGTTGTGCGTAATATGGGAGAAGGTTGTAAGCGAGCCGATGCGGATGTTCTCGTCTTCATCCATGCTGACGCCGCGCATGGAGTCGATCTTCTGAATGGAGATCAGCTCCTTGCCCGCGCGGCGGCCTTCGCGCATCTGAACGAGCACGTCCGTGCCGCCTGCGATGATCTGCGCTTCGGGATGCTCCAGACGAAGCTTGACTGCTTCTTCTACGCTGTACGCTTCATAGAGCGCTTTCATATCATACATAGTCTGTTCCCTCCCTCAGTCCTGAATCAAGCCCGCTTCGGTGAATTTGGCGAAGAGGATGTGCGGCGTGATCGGCGCCTGATTGATGGCGACGCCGGTCGCATGATAAATGGCGTTGCGGATGGCAGGGGCCGGGGAGCAGGCGGGCGGCTCGCCCAGCGCCTTGGTGCCGAACGCAGAGGTCGGCTCATAGTTTTCCACAAACTCGGCTTCGAGGTTCGGATGATCCATAAAGGTCGAGAGTTTGTAGTCAAGAAGGTTGTTGTTGAGGGGCCGTCCGGTCTTCTCATCGAACAGCAGCTGCTCGGACAGGCCGTAGCCGATGCCCATGGACATACCGCCGTGCACCTGCGCCTCAGCCAGCGCGGGGTTGATGAGCTTGCCGCAGTCGTGGACGTTCACGATGTTCAGCAGCTTGACCTTGCACATCGGGATATCAACCTCGACCTCGGCGAATGTGCAGCCGAAGGAATAGGCGTTGTTGCGGATGGTGTAAGTAGATTCCGCTGTGAGGTGCTCGGAATGGACGGGGTTATACTGCGCGGTCATGGACAGCTCGGACAGGCTCATCAGCACGCGGCCGTCGGTGATGCGGACGATGTTGGAGTCGATGATGTCCATGTTATAAGTAGCCTGCCGCGTGAGCTCGCAGGCGTATTCGAGGATCTTCCGCTTCAGCATCTCGGATGTCTGCCGGATGGAGAAGCCCGCCGTAAAGGTCTGGCGGGAGGCGTAAGCGCCGAGGCCCGTCGGGGTCACGTCGGTATCCTGGCAGGACAGAACGTGTACCTTTTTATAATCGGACAGGCCAAGGATCTCCGCGCACATCTGTGCGTAGGCTGTGTCTGCGCCCTGACCGATCTCGGTTTCGCCGACCTGCAGATTGACCGTGCCGTCGAGGTTCAGCTGCAGACGGCAGGAGGAGGTTTCCAGCGAAATGGGGAAGACGGCGGTGTTGTACCAGAAGGTCGCAAGGCCGATGCCGCGGCGGATGGGGCCGGTCTGGTTGGCATAGGCCTTCACCTTTTCCTCATAGCCGATGGCCTTCATACCCTTTTCCATACACTGCCGGTAGGAGTCCTCGTAAAGCTCGTTTTTCGAGAAGCCGTCGACGTAACCGGGCTTCATCAGGTTCTGCCAGCGGTAGGCCAGCGGCGTCATGCCGACAGCCTCTGCACACTGCTCCGCGTGGGACTCGTCCGCGAACGATGCCTGCGGCATGCCGTAGCCGCGCATGGCGCCCGCCGCCGGGCGGTTGGTGAAGACGGTGTAAGCGTCGCCCTCAAAGTTGGGGCAGGGATAATGCTGGTTAAAAGAACCCAGCGCCTTGGCCACGATCGAGTGACCGTGAGACGCGTAGCCGCCCTGATTGGAGAAGCACTCGACCTTCTTGGCGGCAATGGTGCCGTCCTTGCGCAGCCAGGAGATGATGTGCGTGCGGATGGCATGGCGGACGCGGTTGGAGACGAAGGTTTCCTCACGCGAGCAGTCGAGCTTGACAAGACGGCCGCCGACCTGCGTGCAGCACCATGCGCACAGCGGCTCATACAGCGCGTCCTGCTTGTTGCCGAAGCCGCCGCCGATGTACGGCTTGATGATGCGGATATCGCCCCACGGACGGCCCAGCGCCTGTCCGACGATGCGGCGTACGATGTGCGGGATCTGCGTGGAGCTGGTCACGACGAGGCGGCCGTTTTCCTCATAGCAGAAGCAGCCGTGATTCTCGATGTGGCAGTGCTGCACGGTCGGCGTTTCGTACCAGCCCTCGACCTTGATGAGGCCCGGCTCTTTGATCGCCTCGGCGTAATTGCCCGCCGCTGCGGTCGTATGCTTGAGGATGTTGTTGGGGAACGCCTCGTGCAGCTGCGGCGCGCCGGGCTCCATGGCCTTCTGCACGTCGAGCACGAACGGCAGCTCCTCATACTCGACCTCGATGGCGCGCACGGCCTGCATGGCCGCGACCTCGTCCTCCGCGATGACGGCGCAGACGTCGTCGCCGTAATAGCGCACGTGCCGGTTGAGCAGGTGCCGGTCGGCAATGTCCTGATGGGACGGGTCCATCGACCACGGGTGGCCAGCCGTGGGGAACGGGATATCCGGTACGTCGAAGCAGGTCAGGATCTTGACAACGCCGGGAATTTTCTCGGCCTTGCTGATGTCGACCGACTTGACGAAGCCGTGCGCAATGGTCGAATGCTTGACTCTGATGAGCAGCGCATCCTTCGGGGCCAGATCATCATAGTATTTTGTCCGGCCGGTCGCCTTGTCAAAGGCGTCGACACGAACCTCGCTTCTGCCTACGATGTTCATTCGGTTACCTCCATTTGCCGGATTACAGGCGGGTTTTGCGCGTCCGTGCACGAAATCCGCCATTTTTCCACTTTTATTTGTTCCTATTGTAGCATATTCGGATTTGAAGAGAAAGTGAAAGCATTATCCTACTTTCTGAATAACGGCTTTTTTCGCGAATGTCGAAAAAACCGCATGATTCTTGCGCAAATATGCAAAAATAGCTATACTGTTTTGTAGAAAATCACAAGGAGCACACAATATGGCTGCAATCTCTGCACTTCCCGCCGGCTGCCTGCTCATGGCTGCCGGAAATGCTTCCCGCTTCGGGGAAAACAAGCTGGCCGCGTGCTTTGACGGGCAGAGCCTGTTCTCGCTGGCGCTTGCGGCGATCCCGGCGGAGATGTTCGCCCGCGTCACGGTCGTCTCGCAGTATCCGGCGCTTCTGGAGGAGGCTTCGCTGGCGGGCTTTGATACGATCCTGAACGACCGGCCGGAGGACGGCATCAGCCGCACCATCCGCCTCGGCACGCAGGCGATGGCGGACTGCGCCGGTATTTTATATATGGTCGCCGACCAACCGCTGCTGCGGGCCGGGACGGTGCGGCGCGTCGTGGACGCGTGGCGGGCGAACCCGGACTGCATTGCCGCTGCGGCGCACAACGGAAAGCGCGGCAGCCCGTGCCTGTTCCCGGCGCAGTTCTTCCCGGAGCTGTGCGCATTGGAGGCTGACCGCGGCGGCTCGTCCGTCATCCGGCGGCACGAGGACGCGCTGCTGCTCGTCGAGGCAGGGGAGCGCGAGCTGTTCGACTGCGACACAAAGCAGGCGCTGGAGATCCTGAAGGGAAACGCATAGCGCCGCTCATTCCCGGCGCGGCAGGAGGAGCATGGCGAGATCGTTGACGTTGGTGCCGGTGGGGCCGGTGTGGATGAGGCCGCCGATGCGCTCCAGCGCGGGATAAGCGTCGTTGCGCCGCAGAATGTCGGCGGGGTCAAGCCCGGCGGCGCGGAGCGCGGCGAAGCTGTCCTGATCGACAAAGCCTCCGGCGGCGTCGGTCGGGCCGTCGGTCCCGTCGGAGCCGAAGGAGAAGACGGCGGCCTGCGCAAGCCCGGCAAGTCCTTCCGCAGCGGCCAGCGCAACCTCCTGATTGCGTCCGCCGCGTCCGGAGCCGGTCAGATGCACGACCGTCTCGCCTCCGGCGAGAAACGCAAGCGGCTCAGACGGTGACGCGTGCGTCCGCGCGACGGCGGCAAGGAACCGCCCCGCCTCCCGCGCCTCGCAGCTCAGACAGTCGGTCAGCCGGATGCAGCGGTAGCCGAGCGTCTGCGCCGCCTGCTCTGCCGCATCGCAGAGGGCGCGGACGCTGCCGGTCACGCGGGAGACTGCGTTCGGCAGTGCTTTCGGCGTTTCTGTCTGCAGGCAGGCCAGCGCCCGGTCAGACAGGCGCAGCCCATATTTCCGCACGACGGCCAGCGCCTCGGCGCACGTGCTGCTGTCCGGCGCTGCAGGGCCGGAGGCGATCATGTCGAGCGGGTCGCCGAGAATATCCGACAGCACGACCGAGAAGACCGGCGCCGGACGGCAGTGCAGCGCGAACCGCCCGCCCTTGACGGCGGACAGCCGCTTGCGGATGGTATTAATCTCCACAATATCCGCGCCGCAGGAGAGCAGCTGGCCGGTGATATCCTCCAGCTCGGCAAGCGGCACCAGCGGAGACTCAAACAGCGCCGAGCCGCCGCCGGAGATGAGAAACAGCACGCAATCCTCCTCCCGCAGTCCGCGCGTCAGATCCAGCGCAGCCTGCGCGGCGCGGAGCCCGGCCTCATCCGGCACCGGATGCCCGGCCTCAAAGATCTGAAGCGGGCCGATGGGGCCGCGGCTATGGCCGTATTTGGTGATGACCGCGCCGGAGGTGATGCGCGTGCTGAGCGTGTCCCACGCCGCGTTCGCCATGGCCCACGCGGCCTTTCCGATGGCGATGAGCACGACGCGCCCCGCGCAGGAAAACTCCTGCAGCGCGCGCTGCACGGCGGCGTCCGGCTGCACGGCGCGCAGACTTGCGCGGATGATCTGGTCAGCGGTATCGCGAAGCGTCATAAAATCTGTCCTTTCCGATCAAAAGCATTCTGCCGACAGTGTATCACATAACGTACCCTTCCGCCAAGTATGGCGGAAGAAAAAAAGCGGCCTGCGAGCCGAGGTTGCAAAATGGGCGCGTTTGTGGTAAATTGGGTGCAAATGAACATAAGAGGTGATCGCATGAAGCGGCTGCTGCTCCTGCTGGCGTGCCTGCTGGCGCTCTGCACAGGCGTCTGCGCGGCGGAGCCCGTTATTTCCGAAATGAAAACAGACTGTACCCTGACCGGCAGCAGCTCTTGTCAGGTCACGCAGAGCTTTACGCTGGAGATCAGCGGCGCGCAGACACAGCTGCGCTTCCCGCTCAGCGCCGGCGCGAAGAAGGCCTCCGTCGCGGGCTATCAGACGCAGAAGCAGACCGACGGCGACTGCCCCGTGCTCGTGCTGACCGATGCAAACGGCTTTACCGGGACGCGCTCGTTTACCGTCATGTATACGATCTCGGGCCTTGCAAGCGAGGCCGACGGCGTGCAGACGCTCAGCCTTCCGCTCATGAGCGCGAAATGGGACTATCCCATCTCCAAATATGTCTTTACTGTTACGCTGCCCAAGCCGTTTGAAAGCTATCCGGCCTTTACCAGCGGCTACCACGGCGACGTGATCTCCGACTATATCGATCTGGATGTCTCCGAGTCGCGCATCACGGGCGTGATCGAAACGGGGCTGAAGGACCATGAATCGCTCGAAATGACCCTCACGCTGGATAAGTCCTATTTTTCCGGCGCGCATACCACGCTTTCGTTCGGCTGGGCCGGCACGGCAATCATTCTGCTGCTGCTCGCGCTGGCGTTCCTTTACTGGTTCTCGTCTCTGCGCAGTGCACGGGTGCGCGTATCCTCACGGATGCTGCCGCCGGATGCGGCGCTGCCGTGCGATATGCCGTTCCTGCTGGCGGGCGGACCGATCCAGTTCAATATGCTGGTCTGCCACTGGGCAAGTCTGGGATATCTGACCATCTCCTGCGGCAAAAATGAGCGGGTGGTGCTGCGCCGCCGCGTCGATATGGGCAACGAGCGCCGCCCCGCAGAGGTCAGGTTGTTCCAGATGCTGTTTTCGCAGGGCGACGTGTGCGAGGGCGTAAGTCTTCTGTACAAGCGCACGGCGGAAAAGGCCGACGAGGTCCTGCGGCGCTACTGGGTCAGGCGGATGTACCGCAAAACCAGCGGCAATCCGCTCATTATGCGTGCGCTCGGCATTCTGGCCGGAGCGCTGACTGCCGCCGAGGCGGCAAGCCCGATCCTGCCGTCAGGCTTCGTGCGCTGGCTGCTGCTGGCCGTGATCTTCGTGCTCGGCGGCGTACTGTTTGCGGTGATCCAATATGCGCCTGCGGCGTATTATCAGGGAAAATGGCCGCTGGCAGGACTGGCTGCGGCGTGTGCGGCGGCGCTTCTGGCAATGGCGCAGCTCGGCGAGGGCGTTCTTGTGATGCTGCTGGTGATCGCCTGCGAGGTGCTGATCGGCGTGCTGACGCTCCACGGCGGCAGGCGCACCGCCTTTGGCGACGAGATCGTCGCGCAGGCGCTTGGCTACCGCAAGTTCCTCCGGCGCGTCACGCAGAGCCAGCTGCAGTCCCGGCTGGCGCAGGACAGCCAGTATTTTTACCGCATCCTTCCGTATGCCGAGGCGATGGGCCTCGGCAGGAGCCTTGCCCGGACGCTCGGCGACACGGCGCTGGAGCAGTGCGACTGGTACCAGGGCGCCAAGCCTGTGCCGCGCACGGCGGCAGGCTTCTATTCCAGCCTGCGCGAGGCGCTCTCTCTGATGGAGATGTCCATCCGAAATTAATGCATACATAAAAAATTCAGCCGGCGGAACGCATCGTTCCGCCGGCTGTTCACTGTAAAAGCGATGTGTCAGAACAGGCTCTGCTGGGGCTCGTCCGGCTCCGGCTGGGACAGGAGCGCTTCGATCTCGCTCTCGCCGTAGACGGCGATGCCGTTTTCCTTCAAAAGCGCCGCCGTTACGCCGTCTCCGGATGTCAGGCGGCCGGAGAACGTGCCGTCGTAAATGCGCCCGCTGCCGCAGCTCGGGCTGCGCTCCTTCAGAACGGCTGCCTTGCAGCCGTACAGCCGGGCCAGATGCAGCGTCTGCTCCGCGCCCCGGCGGTACTGCACCGTGACATCCGTGCCGCTCTTCATCACAACGGCGCAGCCCTGCCGCTCCGACGGCTCGCGCGGCGTGGGCAGTCCGCCCAGCTGCTCAGGACAGACAGGGACGAGGTGGTAGCGCTCCATGAGCGCAACGGTCTGCATGATGGGCTTCGATTCGCCGTCATACCGGCAGCAGACGCCGAGCAGACAGGCGCTGATCAGAATGTTTTCCATAGTATCGGGTCCTTTCTCCGGCACGTACCGGCGGCAGCTGCGTCGCTTCGCAAAGCGTTTGAGAGTTCCTGTTTCCCTCATTATAGCAGACGCACATTCAAAACACAATCACAGCTTCCGAAGACGGCCCGATTCTGAAGTGCAAAAAGTTCCCCTTGCCGGGCTGCTGCGCGGCAAGGGGAGCGGTATGCTTTTCATCCAATCAGGCTGCAAACCAGATCGGTGTATTCGCCTGCGTTTTCGACCGGCAGACCGGCCATGAGCAGTGCCTGCGTGTAGAGGATCTTCACCAGATCCTCCGCCTTCTTCTCGTCCTGCGCGACTGCGATCTGCAGCTTTGCGAAGATCGGGTGATCGGCGTTCAGCTCAAGAATGCGGTCGGCCTTCATACCGGCTTCGGGGTTCATGCGCTTGAAATATTTCTCCATTTCAAACGTCATGCCGCCGTCGGGGACGACGCTGACGGGGTGGCTGCCCAGATTGTCGCTCAGGCGCACGTCCTTGATCTTGTCACCCAGCGTCTTTTTGACGAATTCAAGCGTCTGCTTCGATTTTTCGCTCTTTTCCTCGGCAGCTTTCTTTTCCTCTTCTGTTTCGAGGCCCAGATCGCCCGCCGTGATGGCCTTGAGCTCCTTGTCCTGATACTTTGCCAGCGTCTGCGGCACGAAACCGTCGACCTCGTCGGTCATGAACAGCACGTCGCAGCCCTTCTGCTGCAGCTTTTCCATCTGCGGCAGCTGGTGCAGCGCCTCGCGGCTCTCGCCGTTGGCATAGTAAATATACTTCTGATCCTCCGGCATGGCAGCGACGTATTCCTTGAGAGAGATCAGCTTGCCCTCCTTGCTCGACCAGTAGAGCAGCAGATCCTGCAGCGTGTCCTTCTTCGCGCCGTAATCGGCCAGAACGCCGTATTTGATCTGCGGGCCGAAGGCCGCGAAGAACTTCTCGTATTTCTCGCGGTCGTTGTCCATGAGCTTCTGCAGCTCGGTCTTGATCTTCTTTTCGAGATTGCCCGCGATAAATTTCAGCTGACGGTCATGCTGGAGCATCTCACGGGAGATATTCAGACTCAGATCCTGCGAATCGACCACGCCGCGCACAAAGCGGAAGCAGTCCGGCAGCAGATCAGCGCAGTTTTCCATGATCATCACGCCGGAGGAATACAGCTGCAGGCCCTTCTTGAAGTCCTTGGTATAGAAATCATACGGTGCTTTCGCGGGGATGAACAGCAGCGCCTTGTATGTGACCGCGCCCTCGACGTTCGCGTGAATGACGGCCAGCGGGTCTTCAAAATCGAAGAATTTTTCCTTATAGAAATTGTTGAATTCCTCGTCAGTGACATCCTTTTTGTTCCGGTTCCAGATCGGAACCATGGAGTTGAGCGTCTCAACCTCGGTATACGTCTCATATTCGGGCTTGTCGCTCTTTTCCGTGCCCTCCTTCATGCGGCTCTTTTCGACCGCCATGCGGATGGGGTAGCGGATGTAATCGGAATACTTGCGCACAAGAGATTGGAGCTCCCAGGTCTTGAGGAAGCGGGAGTATTTTTCGTCGTCCGTGTCGGCCTTGAGCTGCATAATCACGTCCGTACCGGCGCTTTCCCGCTCGCACGGGGTCATGGTATAGCCGTCCGCACCCTCGGACTCCCATTTCCATGCTTCGTCAGAGCCGTATTTCTTCGAAATGACGGTCACCTTGTCCGCAACCATGAATGCCGAATAGAAGCCCACGCCGAACTGGCCGATGATGTCGGTGTCGGCGGCCTTCTCCTTGTCGAGCGCCTGCTTGAACTGCAGACTGCCGGAGCGGCAGATCGTGCCGAGGTTGTTTTCCATCTCGTCCTTGTCCATACCGATGCCGTTGTCGCTGACGGTCAGCGTGCGGGCGGTCTCGTCGGGCTTGAGTTCGATCGCAAAATCGCTGCGGCTGAGGCCGACTTTCTCGTCGGTCAGCGCCTGATAGGCCAGCTTGTCGATGGCGTCGGAGGCGTTGGAAATGATTTCACGCAGGAAAATTTCCTGATGCGTGTAAATGGAGTTTATCATGAGATCCAGCAGACGCTTGGATTCCGCCTTGAACTGTTTCTTTGCCATAGTAAATGTCACGTCCTTTGCAGATTAGCACTCATGCTATCTGAGTGCTAACTGTATTCTAGCACACTTTTCCTCGTTTGCAAGGGGTTTTTGCAAAATTCATAAAGCGTTCACAAGCGGCTGGATAGGGCATGGTCAGGCTGCCCGTGCTTCCCATGCCAGCAAAAGCGCTTCCAATTCCGGCGTCAGCCGTCTGCGGCACTCTGCTTTCAGATCCTCCGGTACACCATAGAACGCCTCGGCGATGCTGCCGGTGATGGCGGCCAGCGTGTCGCTGTCTCCGCCGAGGGACACCGCAGTGCGCAGCGCGTCTTCAAAATCCGCGCTTTCCAGAAACGCGGTGATCGCCTGCGGGACTGTCTCCTGACAGCTCTCCACATGATGGTAGTCAGGGCGAATTTCATCGCAGCTGCGGCTGAGGTTGTAGCCGAACTCGCGTTCCACATACGTCCGGATATCCGCCTTGCTGCTGCCGGTGCGGGCGAGGAACATTGCCGCGGCGGTCGCCTGTGCGCCCTTGATCCCTTCGGGGTGATTGTGCGTGACCTCGGCAGTGAGCCGCGCCAGATGCAGCGCCTGCTCCAGATTCTTCGCCAGCTCCGCCGCAGCGGAAACCCGCATGGCGCTGCCGTTGCCATAGCTGTTGTAGGGCCGCGGAGCAGCCTCATACAGCCAGCCGTTGAAGTGCGCGCCATAGCCCTTGTCCGGATAGGCGCGGCCCAGCTGCTGCATCTGGTGCACAAGCGCTGCTTTGATGGCTGCGTCGTCCTGCCCGCACGTGTCCAGCAGCGCCTTTGCCACAGCCAGCGTCATGACCGTATCGTCGGTAAATTCAGAATGCCGGCAAAACAGCGGAAAATCCTTCGACTTGTAATTGTTGAAGTCGAATTCATAGGGGCTGCCGATGATATCGCCCAGAATTGCGCCGTACATATTTGATTACCTCCCACGTTTTTTTACATCCGCGTCGATTCGCGCCTTCCATCCGGGGCTGAGCGGTCTGGACGCGCGGACGGTGCAGATCGCTTCACTGATCACGTCATAGTTGAGCGCTGTGCCCACCTCGTCGCATTTGTAATCCACCGCACGTTCGGCGCTGATGCCGAAGCGGGCGGCTTCCTTCGCCGCGTCGATGTTCGCGCCGAGGAACAGGAACTCCCAGCCGTATTTTGTCTTCTGCCGCTCGATCATCCGCTGCACCGTCTCATAGCTGTAGCGGCGGCTGGCGTTTTCATAGCCGTCGGTGGTGATGATGAACAGCGTCTTTTCCGGCACATCCTCCCGCCGGGCGTACTTGTGGACATTGCCGATATGATGGATGGCTTCGCCTACCGCGTCGAGCAGCGCTGTGCAGCCGCGTGCGAAATAGTCCTTCTCTGTCATGGGCGGCACCTTCTCCAGCGGCAGCCGGTCGTGAATGACGGTGCTGTCGCGGTCAAACAGGACCGTGGAGACAAGCGCCTCGCCCGCTTCCTTCTTCTGCTTGGCGATCATGGAGTTGAACCCCCCAATGGTGTCCGCTTCCAGCCCCGCCATAGAGCCGCTGCGATCGAGAATAAAAACCAGTTCTGTCATAATAAAAACCCTCCTGTGTTTGTTTGTGTCCTGATTATACCGAACACAAAGGAGGATTTGGTCGCTTGGAAAGCGACATATTTTAAGCTTCGATTTTTTCTACATGATTTCCAAGTCCTGCGTAGGGGCGGACGACTCTGTCCGCCCGCACAGAATGCAGCATTTTCCGGAAATCTATCATAAACCCGCAAGAACCTGTTTTTTGAATGTAGGGGCCGATGCCCATCTTCGGCGCTAAGAGCCGCGCTATGCGCGGTTGCGCCTCGAAACTAGCCTGCGGGCATCGCATCGGCCCGGCAGATTGCACCATTTTAACGGTAATCTTCGGCGAATTCGCAACTTCCTAACGGGCCGATGTGGGCATCGGCCCCTACAGGCGCGAATTCGGAGGTGTCTGCGAATCACGCCCCCAGCAAGCTCTGGTCAAAGGCGAACAGCGCCTCGTTGATCTCGTAGATATTGTAGTTCCGCTGGCTGATGAAATACTCGATGATCACGTCGAACTTGCTGCTGCGGCTGAGGGCATAGCCCGCGCGGGCTATGAGATCGCGTGTCTCCGTCAGGTCCAGCTCCAGCGCGATGGCAAAGGCGAGGGCCGTGGGCTTGGACGGCCGGTAGTCCGGGTTGCTGCGGATCTTGGAGAACAGCTTGCGGTCGACGTTGGCCCGCTTGTAGATCTCGGAATCCTTTTTGCCGCTGCGGTCGATGCGCGTCAGCAGCGTTTCGGAGAATCCGGCGTCCAGATGCCTCAGCCTGTCGTTCAGACTGCGGAGGGGCCGGGGGACGGACGGGAACGCCGCGCTTGGAGCTCTGCAGGTGGGCCTTACGTCTTCGTCGGTGATCGAATCCGAGTACGGACGCGAGCGGATAAAATCCGTATGCGCGTCTACATAGTGGTTGTCGATGTACGCAGCAATGTCCGCGAACAGCCGGCTGCTGATCTGGTAGGCGCTGCGGTCGAAAATGACGAGATAGACCGTCATGTCGTGCTCCAGCAAAAACGCGCCGATGGCGTCCATCGCCGTGCGCAGCGCCTGCTCCTTCGGGTACCCGTAAACGCCGGAGGAGATCAGCGGGAACGCCACCGTCTGGCAATGGTGCTTCCTTGCCAGCGCAAGGCTCGTCCGGTAGCAGGAAACGAGCTGCTCCTGTTCGCCGTGATCGCCGCCGTGCCACACCGGGCCGACGGTGTGAATGATATATTTGCAGGGCAGGCGGTATCCCCGCGTGAGCTTGGCCTCGCCGGTCCTGCACCCGCCGAGTCGCCGGCATTCAGCCAGCAGCTCCGGCCCGGCCGCCCGGTGGATGCAGCCGTCCACGCCGCCTCCGCCGAGCAAAGACTCGTTGGCTGCATTGACAATGGCGTCCACGCGCATAGTCGTGATGTCGTTTCGAACGATAATAAGCGGCATGACAGCGCACCTGCCTTTGACATATTTCAGGCCCGGAACGCCGCTAGGCCCGATAGAATCTGGATAGCAATATTGTACCAGCTTCGACTGGAAAATGCAAGAAAACACAGGAAGCGCGCAGAGGTTTTCCGGGAAGCACGGTTGCGCGGACTGCGGTTCTCTGCTACAATAAGAAAAACTGAGGGGAGTTCGGATATGAGCAGAACGGAGAATGTAGAGCTGACCGTAGTATGTCTGCTGGAGGACGGCGGCAGGGTGCTGCTCCAGAACCGGAAAAAGGAGGAATGGCACGGCTGGGCGCTGCCGGGCGGCCATGTGGAGCCGGGGGAGTCGTTCGTAGACGCTGTCAGCCGGGAGATGCAGGAGGAAACCGGCCTGACGATCCGGCACCCGAGGCTCGTCGGCGTCAAGCAGTTCCCGATCGAAGCCGGACGGTATGTCGTGCTGCTGTTCAAGGCCGTGGAATGGTCGGGAACGCTGACCTCGTCGGAGGAAGGAGAAATGGCGTGGATCGAATACAGCAAGCTCCCGTCCCTGCAAACCGTGGACGATCTCGAAGAAATGCTGCACATGATGAACACGCCGGAGCTGACGGAATTCCAATATCTGCTCCGCGGCGATGAATGGATTATGTCGATCAAATAGAGGAGGGCAGTTATGCGGTATCTCACAAAGGACTGGTACATCGCCTGTCAGACAGACCCCATGACGCCGGAGGTGCAGAAGCGGCTGGACGAGATCGATCGGGCGTACTGCGCCGCGCAGACGCGCGAGGCGCTGCCGGATGGACTGCTGCGGCGCTTTTTCTTCCATGACGGCGCGGTACGGGAGATCGTCACCGGAACAGACCTCACGCTCCGCATCGACAGCCCGTATTCTGAATACCATACCGTGACCTTCCGCAATGCAAATGTGAAGCAGGAGCCGCCCCGCGTCGGCGCGGTCTGGCTGTACCGGGAGCTTTACCGGCACAAGAGCGGGCGCGGCTACGAGGCGCACATCCTGTTCGAAGCCCCCGCAGGCCCCGTATACCGAAAAATCTGCGCCGCCGCCCTGATCGACACAAGGATCATCTGCGATGAGATCGAATTTGCGTAAAAAACGTGGGTGTCTCAAAAACCACTTTGAGACACCCCCACGTTCAATTCCCGCCCGCAGGCGGCACGGTCTGCACAGCAGACCGTTTTTGCACCAATAAAAAAGACACGCCTGGCTCAAAAAACAAACTCGCAATCCAGCGAAGCGATTGCGAGTTTGAGAGGAGGAGCGACGGAGCGGGTGAGAGATGACTTTTTAATGCAAAGCATAAAAAAGTCGTCGCGAACTTGCACAGTCCGCGACGACATGTGCTTTCACTACACTATAGATGAACACACATCTTGTCGGAGTGACTCCGATCAACTACAAAATCAAGCACGCTTCTGTAAAAATGTTTTCTCTGCCATACGGATCACGAAGTCGCGTTCGTCCGGATCGGCCTTTGCAAAGTCGATCTGATAACGCTGGCAGGTCTTGCGGAAGTGGACAACGTAGGCCAGATCCTCTTTCGTCGGAGGTACGACATAGCCGTTCGGCGCAGCAAGCGCATCCAACTCCAGATATTTTTTGTTCTGCATCTATCAATCCTCCATTTGGGCTTTCGCTGCTTTACTTGATCCGCTTCTGAATATCCTCCACGGACGGCAGCTGCTTTTCCAGCTCCTCCGGCAGCTTGCTTGTCACCTGATACGCACTCACGCCGATGGGCTTGCTCATATCCTTCAGCGAGTATTCCGCGACCAGATCATTTTTGCTCTTGCAGAGCAGCAGTCCGACTGACGGATTGTCCTGTTCTTTTTTCAAAATCCCATCAACTGCGGAGAGATAAAAATTCAACTGTCCCGCATACTCCGGCTTAAATTCACCGGTTTTGAGTTCAATCACCACATAGCAGCGAAGGTTCAGGTTGTAGAACAATAGGTCTATATAAAAATCGTCGCCGCCAACGTTCAGATGATATTGATTTCCGAGGAATGCAAAACCGGTTCCAAGCTCCAACAGGAGCTTCGTCACGTCCTTCACGAGCGCTTCCTCGATTTCCCGTTCCAACATATCCGTTTTGAACGGAATGAAATCGAAAATGTACGGGTCTTTCATCGTCTGGATGGCGAGCTCACTCTGCGGAGAAGGCAGGCGCAATTCAAAATTGGATACCTTTTCGGCTAAAGCCTGCCGCTGATATAGGCCGCTCTCGATCTGATGGACAAGGACATTGCGCGACCAGCCGTTCTTTGCAGCCTGTTCCGCGTACCAGATATGCGCTGTCGGTTCTTTTATCTTGTCCATCAGTGTGATGTGATGGTACCAAGTGATTTGTGCAAGCGGTGCTTGCACAATTTCATCAGCTGGAAAACGCACCGCGAACTTTGCCATATACTTGAGATTTCGGGCAGAATACCCCTCATCTCCGGGAAGGACAACTTGATATCTGCGGCAAGGTTTTCGACAAACTTACTGCCCCAGACCTTATGCGCGTTGATGACCGTTCCAATCGCGTGGTACAGCCGAAGCAGTTCGCCGTTCACCTGAACTGTTGCCCGATACTGTGCCGTGCGGATCTCCTGTTTGACCAGTTCCACCGTTTCCAAGTATTCGTTTGCGTTCATCAGCATTGTCCTCCCCTCCTTATGGACTTATTGTAACAGAGAAAAACAGGAAAAGCAAATGTACAAGGCTTCGTTGCCATCCACTCAAACATCGGAATACCATAAATCGTCTACGCCATATTCAAACCCCCGCTTCGGTTTCAGTCATTTAAATTTGATACGAAGGCTTTTTCTATCACTGCTGAGCTCAATACTTTCGATATCCACCCATGCCTCCAATCCTTTTGCTCGCTCGTATATTTTTGTAATCGGGCGGCATTTATAGCGAGACGAGAGCGTTAACGTATTATTTGTAAAAGAGATATCAATGGATTTCCAAATACGAACTGCGTCCCGATCCGCCGCTTTCGAGCTATAGATTTTATACGGTTCGATCGTATCGACAACGGCCAAGATGAACAGCAGCGGGTTTTCCTGAAATTCAATCTTTTTGAATCGTTCTCCCACCAATGCCTCCAGCCCGCACTCCAGATATTCTGTTTCTGATGCGTCATTTGCTTTCCAAACGTTGTGAGAAATGACGCAATCTGCAATATGGGCAAATACGGGAATTTGCTCGATACAAAAGTGCTTGCCGCTCCACTCAAATGACTCGATGCCAGCATATTCTTCTCCGTGTTCCGGATATCTATGTCTGTAAGCAGATTCGTATACTTTTAACAACCTGTCAAAGAGTAGATATCCGCCGATGATACCGTGGTTATAGCATGGCGGAAAAAGCCTATGTATGCCGTAAGAAAAGTATTGCATAAGGAGTTTTTGCGGATACCGGAAACCAGTGACCGTTGCTCCGCATGCAAACTGTAGACCATCCTTCAATGATGGACTGTTGCCCAACAAATAGGAAATAATTGTCGACCTATCATGCGTTTCTCTGTGAGATTTATTGTGTCGCTGCACACTTCTGCGCAGCGGAGTGATCTGCTGGTACGGTGAATATGTAATGTCTAATTCACGCTTGATATTACGCAGTCTATAATATCCATCCAAACTGCATATTCTTGCTTCATTGTATCGTCTACAGCTTGGCTTCCAGTTTTCTTCCACAATATAACCATAATCATGATATAAACAGGTCAGAAACCAAAGATATGAAAACGGGAAGAAATCACCGTGCACCGCGAGATCCGCGCCACACTGCCCCTGTGTCAGACAATCCTCAAGGAATATCCCCAAGAAGAATGCCGACACCGTGTGAGTCGCTCTGTATTCGGAAAGCAGGAGCGATATGCCGTGTATGTTCACGTCGTGATGTGCATCCAACTCATAGACAATGTCGCCTTTTTGACCTTGCAAGAAATAATCTTGAATAAACTGTGCGGACCGTCCCGGTGAAGCAACAGGATCAGTATAGATTTCTGTGCCATAATAGTTCCAAACAGGTTCGTTTGTCACGAATGTGTTGCGCATAAAATCGAAGAAATTCATATTGCCATCCTCCGTGTAAGTCTGACTCTGAATGTATTACTCGCAAAGAAAGAACCGACTATATGCAGCCTTAGTCATTCCTTTAACCGCTCCCTATCCAGTGACAACTTCAGCAACAGCATCTTGAATTCCGGCGATATCCATGACGCGAATTCGCAGCCAATCATCGGATGCGCAAATGTTCCGCCGCCTTTGCCTTGTTTGGAAGCGATACCGATCGCCTCTGTCTTCTCAATCCATAGCTTTGGCGTCAAAGTAAACGAGGCAGTTTTCTTTTTCTCTAAAAGTTCAATGTAGCCCGCTTCTCTATAATCGGGATTGTTTTCCTGCTCCCACAGATTTAAAAATGCTAATGTGTTTTCACTGCGCAGCCAGCTCTGTATCACATATCCTGGGGTATTCTTGCTGTGATTTCGTGCAAGCTCAGTCAGCGAAATGTAACTATCATCCTGCTTTTGGGGCTGAGACTTCGACTGCTTTCTCTGTTCCATGCGGGCCAACACCTCCGCCTTACTTCTCTTATAGCCGGCAAGAACAGAAAGCCTGTATTCGTCAATCTCATTGTCCTTCGTAATTCGCAATATAATTCGGTCCCGCTCCTCACAGGTGATGATATCCTCAGCTACGAGGGGCTCCAACAAGTTTCCGATACCGATCATATCCACCAAACTAAGTTTCTCTGCCACATCTCTCACCTCTTAAGGTTATTGTAGCATAATGTACAGAAATATAAAAGATGGATCATTTCTGAGCCATAATATGCGAAACATAGCGCGTACTTTTTCTCGGCAAGCCCTCCTTGTCATAATCAATGTTACAGCGTGCCGCCTTTTCAAATTGTACATCCAGAAACTTCTTTAGCCCGATGATCGCCACATATTTTCCGTTAGAAAGAAGATGGTCTACCGCGGCACGAGTCCATTTTGCCTTTCCAGTTGGAGACGGTATTTGTTTTGCATAAAGCATATCCACAACCTTTCCCAAACTTGCCCCTGCCATATAGAAGTTAAAAATCAAGGCAACATTTTCTGCTTCGCTCTTATTGGTTTCAAGTCCCCCACTGTTGATCAAAGTAAAACCATATGGTATTCTCATGTTTTGTTCCTCCTAAAATAAAAATTCCTATGTTTGCTATCTCATCCAAGAGATAAAACATAGGAATAAATGATATTTTGTTACCTTCTGCGTTGCCATTCTGCACAGCTTTTGAGTTATTTCATGTGATTCTCCAGCAGAAAAAGCAAAAGCCGTGTATAACTCAAGTTATACACGGCTTTTGTCTAATTTGGTGCGAGAGATGAGACTTGAACTCACACGACTGTTGCCACACGCCCCTCAAACGTGCCTGTCTACCTATTCCAGCACTCTCGCATTCAATTTTCGATTGCTCGGTTATTATAATCACACTTCGCGTGTTTGTCAAGTGTTTTATTTCTTTTTGGCCGGATGTTCCATCACTTTTTTACTTGCGCTTCGTCCCGATATCTGGTATAATACCGGTTGAATGTACACAAGGAAGGCGGGCGAAGGGGTTGCCGAAGTTTTTTGTTTCGCCGGACGCCGTGCGCGGGCGCTTCCTGACGCTTGACGGGGAAAACGCGGCGCACGCGAAGGTCCTACGGCTCAGGCGCGGCGACAGCGTTCTCGTCTGCGACGGCTGCGGGACGGATTACCGCTGCACCGTTTCTGATTGTTCCCCGCAGCAGGTGTGTCTGGTCGTAACCAGCACGGAGGAGTCCACTGCGGAGCCGCCGGTCGCCTGCAGCGTCTATATGGCCTACGCAAAGGCCGACAAGCTCGAGCACGTGATCCAGAAGGCAACGGAGCTTGGCGCATACGAGATCGCGGCCTTCCCATCCTCCCGCTGCGTGCTGAAGCTTGATGCAGCCTCGGCGGAGAAGAAGCGCGAGCGCTGGCAGAAGATCGCCGCGTCCGCCGCTGCACAGTCGGGCAGGGGCCGGATCCCGCAGGTGCTCGTGATGCCGTCGTTTGAGGACGCGGTGCGGCGTGCGGCCGGATGCGAGCTGGCGCTGCTTCCGTATGAAAACGAGCACGCGCTTTCTCTGCGCCGCGCCATTGGCAGCGCACAGGCGAAGACCGTCTCGATCATGACCGGGCCGGAGGGCGGCTTTTCCGACGAAGAGGTCCTGCTTGCGCAGCGCGCCGGACTTCAGGTCTGTACGCTCGGTCCGCGCATTCTCCGCTGCGAGACTGCGCCGTTGTGCGCGCTCAGCGCCGTCCTGTTCGCCGCCGGCGCGCTGGACTGACGCGATAGATATTTAATATAATGTATATTTTTGAATCAAAGGACAGAACAGAATGATGACAAAGAACAAAACTGCTGCAAAAAAGACGGAGGATCAGTCCGTTGTCTATAAAGTCCCCGCCGCATTCGTGCTGATGATCGTTGTAATTTACGCGTTTTGGAAGCTTGGCGGCTATTACAGCACCGTAGAGGGCTTTACGGCGCTTTATCCGATGTTCTGCGTTCAGCGGTATGTGTTTCTGGCGCTGACCGCTGCTGAGCTTGTGCTGTGCATTCTGCTGAAAAACGGGCTTGCGCGGACGATCTGCCGCTACTGGCTGGCGGCGTTCGCGCTGCTGTTCGTCTCGAGCCTGATTCTGTCCATCTTCTGGACGGGCAACATGATCGTGATCTATCTGCTGCACGCGCTGGTCTACTGCCTGTACATGGTCTGGCAGCTTTACCATTCCGAGTTCTTCACCTTCTCGCTGGTCACGGCCTCTGCTGGCGTTGTATTCTATCTCATCGCCCGCACCTCCTATATGGCCAACCGCATCGCGGGAAGCGCGCTGCTTGCGCTGATCCTGATCGGCACGGCGCTCACCGCGTTCCTGTGCGCGAAAAACCACGGCAAGCTCAACCTTGGCAGCCGGATGCTGCGGCTGTTCCCGGACGGGTTCAATCCGCTGCTGTTCTATTTCATCTGCGTGCTCTGGGCTGTCGTGCTGGCCGCCTGCCTGATCTTCGGCTCCGGCTTCGCGTTCTACGCCATGTTCGCAGCAATTGCCGTCGAGCTGATCGGCGCGGTGTACTATACCTTCCAGTTGAAATAAAATCCGTCATAGACACACCCTCCGCTCCGTAAACATGGAGCGGAGGGTGATTTTTTGTTTTCTGGCCGTCAGATCCTTAAGAATACGCTGCTGCTGACCGCCGCGGCACTGCTGCTTCGGTTTGCGTCCATGCTGTTTCAGGCGCATCTGGCCGGGCGTATCGGTGCGGAAGGACTGGGCGCGGTGCAGCTGCTGCTGTCCGTGTCCGCGTTTGCCACGACGCTGGGGTTGGCCGGGATGCGCGTAGCGGCCTCGTGTCTGTGCGCGCAGGCGCACGGCAGGCGGGAGCCTGCGCAGGTGCAGCTGGCCGCCGCGCACTGCCTCGGCTTCGTGCTCGTGTCCAGCACGCTTGCGGCGGCCGGGCTTTATTGGGCCGCGCCGGTTCTGGCCGGGCGCGTGCTGCACGAGCCTGCGGCGGTAGGCAGCCTGCGGCTGCTTGCGGGGCTGCTCCCGGCCGGGTGTGCGGGGTTAGTGCTGGGCGGGTACCTGACCGCTGTGGGAAAGGTTTGGCAGCTGACCGCCATTGACGCGGGCGAGCGTGTTCTGGGGCTTGGATTGAGCCTGCTCCTGCTGCGTTTTGCGCCGCAGACTGTGTCCGGGGCCTGCTTTGCGCTGCTGGGTGGGGAGCTGCTGTCCTCCTGTGCGGCGGACGCGGCGCTTTACGCGCTTTACCGGCAGAGCTGGCGCGGTGTCCGGCAGACGGACGCGCCCGGGATGGCCCGGCGCGTAGGCGCTCTGGCAGCGCCGCTGGCGCTGAACGATCTGCTGCGCGCAGCGCTCCGGGCGCTGGAGCAGTTCCTCATCCCGTGGGGGCTGACGCGGGCTGGTGCGACGCGGCTGGGCGCGATGGCGGCATACGGGACGGTCATGGGCATGGTGTTTCCTGCGCTTATGCTGCCGTCGGCGTTTTTGTACGCGCTGGTCGATCTTCTGATCCCGGAGCTTGCCGCCTGCCGCGCACAGGGCCGCCGGGAGCGGCTTGCCTCCGTGACCGGGCAGTGTCTGCGGGCGGGGCTGCTGTTCGCTGGCTTTACGGCGGGTCTGCTGTATGCGCTGGCAGAGCCGCTTACGGCAATTTTGTATCAGAGCGAACAGGCCGGGCGGCTTCTGCGTGTGTTCGCGCCGCTGGCGTTGGTTTTATATCTGGACGCGTTGACGGATGGGATGCTGAAGGGTCTTTCCGAGCAGGTCGCAAATGTGCGCTATAACACGCTTACCTCGGCGCTGGACGCGGTGCTGCTCGTGCTGCTCCTGCCGCGCTGGGGGCTGGGCGGCTATATTTTCGCGTTCGCCGCGACGCATCTTCTGAACTTCACGCTGAGCCTGCGGCGGCTGCTGATCGTCACCGGCTGTCCGCTTCGACTGGGCGCGGCATTGGGCGTCGGGGCCTGCACCGGAGCCGGCGCGCTTGCGGCGCAGCTGCTGCCGGAGCTGGAAAGCGATCCGGCGGGGCTGCTGCTCCGCGCGGCGGTCTTTTCCGGTGTGTTTATTCTGGCTGCGTGTCTCAGCGGAACGGCGGAGCGCTGTCTGCCGCCGAGCCTGCGGGGGCTGCTGTATCTGCCGGAACGCAGCGAAAAAACGCGCAAATGTCAAGAGTAAATGCGAAAAAAATATAAAAAATTTTATTTCGGGGCGGTGACAAGGGCGGCAAGGTAGGCTTGAAACAGGATTTCGGAGGTCTGCCAGCCTAAAATTTCCCGCGGGTAGTTGTTCACCCACGCTTCCGCTTTCGCCACCTCCGCGTCTGATACCTTGCCGAAATCCGTTCCTTTTGGGAAGCGCCGCCGAATCATTTTGTTTTGGCACTCATTAGAACCGCGTTCAAAAGATGAATACGGGTGGCAAAAATAAACCTTTGTCCGCTTCTTCCCCTTACGCAAGGCGGACCGTTCCAGCCGCTCCACGTCGGAAAACTCTTTTCCGTTGTCAAACGTGATTGTCTGAAATAGCTTTGCGAACAGGTCGGCCCCGAATTTCCGTTCTATACGGTCAAGGGCTTTAATCACGCTTTCCGCGGTCCTGTCCTTTATCCGCATGATAATTTCCCGGCGGGTCAATCGCTCTGTCAGCACAAGCAGGTCTTTTGACCCGTCTTTTTTGCTGTAAACGGTGTCGCCCTCCCAATGCCCGAACGTGTTTCGGTCGTCTACTTCCGGCGGGCGGCGGTCTATGCTATCCCCTGCCGCGGCGCTCTTCGCTTCCCGCACCTTTCTATATTTCCGCTTCCGTTTCGGCTTTTCCGGCAAGTCCGCATTCGTCAAGGTCAGGAAAACGCCCTTTTCTATGTAGCTGTATAAGGTGCTTACACATATCGACGTTTTGAACGTCCGGCCCTCCAGCTTTATGTCAGCAAGAGCGGCGGCGGGCGAACGCGGGTTGTCTTTGTCCAGCATTTTGGCTTCGAGATACTCCACAAGTTCAAAGTCTTTCCCGATTTTCAGCGCCGGACCCTTTGCCGAAAGGTTTTCCCGGTATCGCTTTTCGGCTTCGTCGGGGTTGTATTTGTCAACCTCTTCAAGATCGGTCGTAAGCTGTACCATGCGGGCGCGCTGTATCTCCCGGTATATCGTGCTTACGTGTACGTGTATTTCGTCCGCGATTTCCTGCGGCTTATGCCCTGTATTCAACAATGCTTCGATTTTATAGCGGTCGCGCTTTTGAAGATGACTGAACTTGTGTCCCATGTTATAACCTCCGTTAGTAAATAAGCCCGCCCGTTCCGTAAGGTCTGGGCGGGCTTTAACCGTTATTCTCCCGCGGGGTTCCCGCAATGATATTATAACGGCTTCGCTATACTAACGCAAGTATAAAGTTTTATTCTTCCTGTTCGGTCAGCCATTCCATAGACACGCCCAGCACCTTTGCAAGAACGGCAAGTTCGTAATCGGTGACGAACCGGGTTCCGATTTCGATTCTTGAAACGCTGTCCCGCTCCATTGTCACGCCAGCCACCTGTAATCTTGCGGCAAGGTCGGCTTGCGTAATATTCTTCCGGGCGCGTGCTTCTTTCACCCGGTTTCCGCATAGATTTTTCTGGCCTTTATAGTCGTATATTTTCACGTTGATTCCTCCGCCCTGTGTTAAAGTTCAGCTTCATTCTTGACTTTAACACGCCAACCGTTCATAATTGTGTTAAAGGTCAGAACGCCAGCGTTTTCAGGCGGTCCGGCCCTCAAAAAAACACAAGCCCCCGGCGGGCCGGGCGGCGGAATGGAGGATTCCACATGAAAAAAATTGTTGCTCTTGCGCTTGCGGCGGTCCTGTCCCTCTCCCTTGCGGGTTGCGGTGACGTGCTGGTTAACCTCGACACGCCAAAATCGGAGGAATTGACGGCGCAATATGACTTTTACCCGGATTCTATGAACACGATTCGGGCCGAAATGCAGATCACCCCCGAACAGGCCGATGAAGTTTTCATTGCGCTTGTGTCCTGCGGCCTTGACGGGAAGATCAATACCGTTTCCGAAAGTGACGGGGCCTATAAAGTCCGCTGGGGTACAAACTCCCTTGAAGTCACCATGAACGACGACGGCACGGTTGCGGAAATCGGCGACGGGAAAGACGTTCTTTACCCGGAATACAAGCAATATAACTTTCTGCTTGATTGCGACGTGAAAACAGAGGACGTGAAAAGCGGGTCCGGCGACGTGATCGGTCAGCGCGCATATATCAGCGTTCTAAAGTCCCAGCTTTCGGACCTCACCGCGGAGAACTTCGCGGAATTTGCCGAAAGCGTCGTGAAAGATAGCGGGTACAACTATTTTACTATCAAATGTGACGACGGGACCGGGATTGTTTTTGACGGCTCCGACGTGACAGTTCCCGTTTATGGGACCCTCGACGGCGACGGGCGCGTTGCTGATACTGCCGGATTCATCAAGCAGGGCGCGGACGGTGCTTACACATACGAACAGGCCGAATAATTCCCACAAATAGCAAAACGGCGGGCATTGCGCCCGCCGTTCTTTTATGCCCTGCTTTCCGGCGCGGCCCCTGCCGCCCGGTCAAGCGTCGTTTCTATCCACTCATTCAATGACATTCCCGCCGCTTTCGCCGCGGCAACATAGGTTTCTTTCTTGCCTTTGTGTACCATAGGATAAAGCCGATCATAGCTTTTTTCATTGTACTTTCGTTTCGCGTCCGTTGCGGCCTGTCCGCGGGGCGTTTCAAACTTTCCAGCCATCTTCCCGCTCCCCCTTTCTGCGTCCATTATAGCACGCCGCAAATACTAACGCAAGTATAAAATTTTATCGCCGTATGGCGCGCCGTGCCGCCAAACCTCCCGGCGGCGCAAATTTTTTTATTTATTTTCGTTTTCCCCCTTGACTTTATACTAACGTTAGTATATAATAATAGACAGAAAGGCCGGGACAACGCACTTGACGTTTCCACGGCCAGCGCGTAACATATAGGTGGGCGGTGCAAACCGCCGCCCGCCCCTACAAAAGAAAGGGGAAGTAATCATGGAACACACGATAAAGCTTCATACCCGTGAGAATGGGCGGTTCGTTGAAAAAACCGTTTCAACTGATCGTTATTTCTCCATCGCTCCGTATCAGGAATACGACGACGACATTGACGAAACTTTCGTGCTTTCCGTCGTTGACCTGTATTATATGTGGCTCGAAATGAAAAACGGCGACAAAGTGTGCGGGGAACGCGGCTGGAAGTATCATTTCTACCATCACGAAATCAAGGTTGAACCTAACCGTATGACGGGCAAGCCTGAATTTTTCGATTATGTCACCCCCGGCAAGGTCTACCGCCGCGGGAACAAGGTTTTCTTTAAGGCCGTGTCAGAATAGCGAACTGCTGCCGAAATGCGCCAACACAAAAAGCCCGCCGGGGTCATTCCCCGACGGGCTTTGCTTTGTCCGAATCGGACGGGTTTAATTGTTGTTTTCCGGGTCGCCCTCTGTTTCAACAACGGTCGGGTCAATCCCGATTGCCAGCAGATTTTCCATGATGGCGGGCGTTTCGATGTAGCCTTTCAAGTTTTCGTTCGCGCCCCACGCCTGTTTTGCTTCCGCCAGCACGCTCTCGATCATCTTTTCAATGTCTTTCGCGGTGAAAAGCAGTTTCAGCACCGCCGGGATTCTCTGATAAATCCAGTCGGAAACGGCGGCGAACTTCAAAGAACCCGTGCCGCCGCCGAATTGCTTTTCGGCCTGTGTTACAAGGCTGAAAAGAATGTTTTTCAGCACCTTTGTTTCACCGCGCCGGATAAAAACGACGATCAGCGCAAGGAACACAAGGACAACCAGCACGCTGTCCCAATTCGCAAGCAGAAATTCAAGAATGTTCATGTTTCTTCCCCTTTCTTTTAACCGATGACGGTACAGGCGGATTCAGGGACCCAGCCCAGCCCGTCCACGTGTACGCCGCACTTGCGGCCCGGATAGTAATATTTGACCGTGTACGTTCCGTTCACGGTCTTTCCCCGCCCGTTGCCGTTGCTGTCCCGGTACAGGGGGCCGGAATACTTCACCCGTGCGCCGACGCGCATTTTCGGGGCCGGGGCGCTCCCGCCGCCGGAAACCGCTTGCACGTCCGCCGCGTCAACCCAGCCGTAAACGGTGGACCCGCCGCCGCTCTGCTTGATAAGGTGGTAAGGGTGCTTTGTTCCCTTTGCAATCGCCGTCACCTTTGCCGTTCCGGGCTTGCACGCCGGGCCGCTGGACGCGTTCGCGTTCGTATAGTGACGATTGCCCGTAAAGCGCACCACGTCGCCCACGGAGAACGCAAGCGCGCCGGACGTATCAGGGGCCCCCCCGGACGGTTTCGGCGTTCCTGCGCCGCCCTGTGCGCCCTGCTGGGGGCTTTCCGCGGTGTCATAGGTGATATAGGGCAATTTCCCGTGTTTGGTCCATTTGCGCCCGTTCATGCCGGAAATAGCGCCGATGTTCAAGCACGCCGTCACCTGTACGCAATTCTTGAAAGCCGGGGTGCATTCGATGACCTTTCCGCCGCCGATGTAAACGCCGATATGACCTTTCAGCCACACCGCTTCGCCGGGGACGATCTTTGAAAAGTCGGTCGATACCCCCGAACACTTCGTAATCATGGTATCGGCTCCAATGTCAGGAACGCCGTTGACGGCATAGCCCGCGCCGCCGTAGGTTTTTGACGCGTTGCCGTTCCAGCCCCAAAGCACGCCTTTAATCAGGCACACGCAATCGAACCCGTAAACGGGCGGGTTCTGATTCGCCGCGGCCCGAATCATTGCCGTTCGTGCCGCCTGTTTGTTGTAGCTGTGATTCGTGCAATACCGGGACACGTTGCCCCCGGTCAACGGCGCGCCAAAGCACCCCATGACGTACAGCGTTTTATAATTGTCCACGATGTCTTGCAGTTTCTTGATAAATTCGGAAGCTTTCATTTTGCCCCCTCCTTTCGCGTCTGCCGGGGTTTTGCCCCCGGCGGTGTCATTCTTCCCACCGGACGTTTCGGGCCGTCCTGCGGGCTGTGTGGCGCTTCCTGCGCCGTCGTATGCGGTCAGGCCGTAAGATTCGATAATCTGAATCAGCTTGTCCGCGTATTGCGGGTCCGTGGCATATCCCGCGGCCTTGATCGCCCGGCAAGCGGTTTTATAGTCCCGCTCCCCGATGACGGCTTTATACCGCGCGGCCCCGGTCAGCAACGCCGAATGATCGGCGACGCTCTCCGCCCAGCTTCCGTAAGCCCTGAAAAGGGCCGTCACGGTCGTAAAGGTTGCGCCGTCGTAACACTCTTGCGTTTTCGCGCTGTAAACCCGGCCTTTCCACGATGACCCGGCCTTGATTCCGAAAAGGGCGTTCGCCTTGACCGTCAAGCCGGATTTTCCCCAGCCGCTTTCAAGGATTGCTTGCGCGATAGTCAGGGACGCAAGCACGCCGCTTTTCTGCATATCGGCGGCGGCAAGCTTGCCCACCCGCTCGATGAAAGATTTTTGTTCGTTCGTCATTGCTGTTCCTCCGTCAAGGCTGAATGTTGTTCAGGTCAACGGGCATTCCCTCTGTTTCTTCCGGGTGTGCCTGTTTGATCTTCACGACGTTTTCCGCCTTTGCTTTCCACGAATAGAACCCGATTGCCGTTGCCGTCGGCGTTCCCACGTATGCGAGGAAAACCCCAAGTTGTGAAATGTCGATGACAACGGCCCAAAGCCCCACGCCGAACCCGGCAAAATAGGTCAAGAGGACCCCCGAAAGAATCAGCTTTGAAAACTCAAACTTTCGGGCGGTCCTCTTTTTCCGGCGGCGTTTCCGCTCCCGGCTCCTTTCGATCAGCAACACGGCGGCGATTCCTGCAATCAGCCCGGCGGCGGCGCTGAATAGATACGTCATGCCGTGCCGCCTTTCATAGAAAATCGTGTTTTATCAGTCGTTCATCATACACCCGTTTAATGTTCGCCACCGCGTGTGTCGCGCGGTTGTTCTCATATTCCGGGTGTGTGTCGCAATACTTTTCATAGAAATCTATTTCCGCCAAAATCTCTATGAAATCTTCCCGCGTGTGCGGAATGTCCCGCAACAACTCATTGTTGAATTGCAGGATTCTTGAACGGTGCAAGTCGGCGTTCCTTGCGTCGTCCGTTTTGATGTGTTCATCAAGAATCTTCCGTGTTTCGTCTAACTTCGTCAGAACGTCCTTGTTGATTGCCCGGCCTATGGCCTGTGCAAGCGCCGTCCACGGGTTGACCTTGATGGGGGCAATCTGAATCAGCGTCAAGAGGATAAGAAGCGCCCCGCCGCCGCTGGTCAATAGCTGTGCAATCGTCATGTTGCTTTACCTCCACCGCAAGAAATCCCCGTAAACGCTTTTCAGCGAATACGGCTTGATGTCGGGCGGTTTCCCGCTCTTCCCGTACACGGCCCGGTCATACGCCCAAATCAGCCAGCGGGCGGTGTCCTCCGCCCATATCGCAAGGGGCATAATCAAGAACCATAACAGGCCGAACGCCGGGCAAATCTGCCCCAGCACGTTGCCGGGCTGATTGCTGTAATCCCATACCCCCAGCCCCAGCCAAAGGTTCAGGACGCACCCGGCGACGAACTCCACGGCAAGCACGATCACGGCCCCGATCACCGCTTGCACGATGACCGGGGCGTTGTAGAACCGCGGCGCTTGATTGATCGCCCCCACAAGGACCCCGCAAAGCCCGCCGACGATCAGCATTGCCGGGTGGGAATGCCCGCGAAAAACGACTTCGAGGGCAACATAAATCGCCCCCAAAGCCGCCCAAATCGTTAAAATGCGTTTCATTCTGCGCCACCGCCCGCGGCCTTGATGATCTCCGCCATACTTGCGGCAAGGTCGGCGGGCAACTCCGCGCCGTAGGAAATGGAATCCAGTTCGGCGAGGTCGGCCCGCTTTATCCATGCGTTCAGGTGATTGCAGTATGTCCGATGATAGAACACGTGCGCGGTCGCCGCCTGTGCAAGCGCCGTGAACTCTTCCGCCGGGAACATACGGCAAAGTTCCCCGTCGGCGTGATAGGGAACCGCCGCCGCGCCCTCTTTGACAGTCGTAAACTGCGCCATCAATTCGGTTTGGTCGTGTTCGGTCAAGCTGTAATGGGACCCGTTCAGGTCAATTCCGGCGTAAATCGCCGCGGAACACGAAAGGCCGACTTCCGCTTTCTTCGCGGCCCGGACCTGTTCAACGTCGTTCCAGTCGTCGGGCGGCTGGATTCCCAGCCGCTCCAAACGTAAATTGCGAATGCTGTCTTGCTTGTGCTGTACGCTCATTCAAAATTCCCCCCTGCCGAAACAATGAAGCAGTCGCCCGCGGCCCCGTTCCGATTTACCTTGATTCGGAAGTTGAAGCCCCATTTCGCGGCTGTCTTTGTCTTATTCTGTAAGAAGATTTTGTTCCCGGAAATGACGGCTTGCGTCACGTCCTCCCATGTCGGGGAAGCGTCATAGCCGTTATTGCACATTTCAACGGAGAACGTCGCGCCCGCGGGAATCTGCCGGGTGACGCTCATAATCGCCTTTGTCACCATGTCGTCAGCGTCCAGCGGGGCCGAAAGGGTCAATTCAATTTCGGTTTCGTTCTTCGAGAACGTGAACGTCCGGGTGGCGCTTCCGCCGTAGTTGTCCGTCGCGGTGATCGTCAGGGTATGGGACCCGTTCAAAAGCTTCACCCATTCCGCCGCCGTCACGTTGAAAGAATAGTTCTGTCCGCTTGTGGCGTTATAGGACCGCTTTTGCACGCCGTCGATCTTCTCAACAACTGTGATCGTCTGCCCGCTGTCCGGGTCGGTGACGGTGTAGCCCTGATTGAACGGCCCGGTTTTCGTTCCAAGGTTTGAATCTGTGCCGCTGATCGTGGGCGCGGTGTTGTTCACGACGGTTCGGGTCGCGCTGGTCTTGTACGCGGATTCCGCCCCGGCGCTGTCATAGGCTTTTACGCGGTATGCAACATTCGCCCAGCCGAACGTGATTGCGTCGGTGTACGTGCGGTTGATTCCCTTGTAAACCTGTGTCCATGCGCCGCCGTCGTGCTGGCGCTCCAAAATGTACCCGGACAAATTGCCGTCGCTGTCCGTGGACGCTCCCCAGCTTACGGTCAGGCTGGTTCCCCCGCGAACGTCCGTCGGAACGGTGATACTGCCGGGGACCGTCGGGGCCTGATTCCATACGATTGTGTATGCGCCATCCGAATCCGTGGTATCAGATACCAAGATTGAAGATGACAAATTACAAAGCGGGCGCACGCCGCCGTCGCCGCTGTACGCGCGGCTCAGCGCGCCGGAGGAAGCGACGCGGCGGACGTTGTACGAGCTGGACGCGTAAGCGTCGCAAAGCCACCAATACCACGCCTTTGAAGCGGCAAAATTGTTATTTGTGTATTCGCTTTTGCTTACACATTCGGCGGTCGGGTAGGCCAGACGGGAATTGTTGTCGCTGAACAAGGCCAGCTTCGTGCCGCAAGTCGCGTCGCCGGACAAGCCCACTTCCGTACAGGACGCAAAGAAAATCTTGTCAACGCAAGTTTCGGTTCCGCCGCCGTCCGTGCTTGACTTGCCGACGGTGTGCGTTGTGTCCAGCAGGGCCGCGCGGAAGTTCGCGGAGAACCCGGCAAGGAAGCCCGCTTCCTGATCGTATTCGTTGTAATTGCTCCATACGTTGGCATTCGTCGGGGCCGCGTCTGCGCTGTGCTTTGCGCTGTACCATTTACCCGCGGCGGCGGTGCTGTTCAGCCATTGCCGGATATTCGAGTAAATCCAGCGGTTATTGCCGTAAGAACGGCGGTTGCTGTCGCTGTTCCCTGATTCGATAGCGTCAAAGCACTTTAACGAAATGATCTTTTCCGTAATCAGCGTCACGGACCCGGACGGGTAGCCGGAATGCCCCTTGTCGGCAATCTTCCAGACAATAGGCTTGCCGTTGTAAAGCGTCCCGGTGTCTTTGACAAGCGCGCCGACGGCAAGGGAACTTAATGCTTTTGCCATTGTTTTTCACTCTCCTTGAATAGATTTTTGAATGTGCGGTCCATCTCCCGGACAAGGTGATAACAATTCCCCTTGATTGCGTGACTCCGCCAGCTTCCGTAAGATTGTTCGATCTCCGCAAGGGTGATTTTGCCGCCGTCCAGTAAAGCCCGCTGTTTCTTCATCTTCCGTTGTTCGTTACATTTGCTTCCCCTCCTAACTTTCCGAATCACTTTCCCCGAATCGGTCAAATACGTGTGAAAACCTAAAAAGTCAATGCCGTTCCGCAACGGAAAGATGTTCGTTTTATTGTTCAGCTTCAAGCCCAATTCGCCGACGTACCTTTCAATCTCCGCCCGGCAATACCGCAAGTACGCCTTGTCCTCATGTATCAAGTAAAAGTCGTCCATGTACCGCCCATAATAGCGAATGCCCAGCTTCTCTTTTATGAAGTGATCTAACCCCGAAAGGTACATGACGGCGAACCATTGTGAAGTCTGATTGCCGATAGGGATTCCGGGATTTTCGGTGCTGTCAATTATCATGTCAGTAAGCCACAAAACGTCCGGGTCCCGGACGTATGCCCGCACCATTCGTTTCAACGGCTCATGCTGGATTGAATAGAAATACTTTGAAATATCGCACTTCAAAACCCAGCCGTCGGCGTACCCTGCTTCTTTCGGCGGCAATGGCGGCAAGCCCGCTTCCCGGCGCGCCTGTTCCGCTCTGCCTTTCCGGGTGAAGTAATAGGACCGCATAAACGCTTCCAGCCGATATAAGCCGTCGTGCGTCCCTCTGTCTTTCTGCGACGCGTAATTGTCCCGGATAAACCCGCGGGAAAACGCGGGTTCAAGTATGTTGTCGCATAGGGAATGTTGAACCACCTTGTCTTTGAACGCGTTGGTCATCACGATTCGTTCTTTCGGCTCATATACCCGGAACACGAAATAGTCGGACGGCCTGTACGTCTTGTTTTTCAACATTTCCGAAAGCAAACAAAGGGCCTCCAGCAAGTTCGCTTCAAACTTTGCGACGCTTGCTTTGCCCCTCTTGCCCCGGCGGGCTTTCAGGAATCCGGCGTATAGGTTGCCGAAATCATAAACCCGCTCGAAATCTGCGTTTTGCATATAGAAAACTCCTTGCCGTGTATAGATTCCGCCATGCAGGGAACAAAACGCCCCGACGCACGCGCGCCGGGGTTCCTTGTTTCGTTGTGCAATGCTTCATCATCGGACCCCACCACGCGCCCGCGGCGGGACGGAAGCTGGTTTCCGTGGACCTTGCTTCACCAATCTTGTATTTACCGCCGTGCTGTCACCACGACGGAGGGATAAGCCCTCCTTTGTGGGTGGTCCTCTGTTTTCAGCCTTTCGGCTTACTCAATCGCGGTTTTCCACCAAAGCGGGCGCACGCCGTTGTTGCCGTTGTACGCGTTGTTGTTGTTCAGCGCGCCGGAGGAATTGACGTTGCGGACGTTGTACGAGTTGGACGCTTACAGGGCTTACCCCAAAGAAAACCCGCCGGGCGTTACCGCCGGGGCGGGGTTCCTCTCTGCATAGCAACGGCCCGTTCCCGGTCTTTCTTGCGCCAGCTTGCGGTCATGTACTTAACGTCAAGGACGTATTTTGACCACGCGGCGCATTGATCGTCCGAAATCAGGCCGTTTTCAAAAGATAATTCAATCAGGAATAGAACCGTCTTGCACTTCGTCAGGGCCTTTTTCTGTTCGTACCTCCGTTCCCTGTATTCTTGCGGGTCCGCAATATCAAGTTCGTTCGCTTCCTGAATGTGTTGGAAAATATCAATCGTCAGGTCATGCAGACGGTTTACAATCGTGAATCGGTACTTTTTCGGAAAGCGCCGTTCATTCGTCATTAGAAACGTGTGCTTCACAAGGTCTTTCGCCTTTGTGATGATCGCAAATTCCGTTTGCTCCGCCTGTTTCTTTCTGCTCTCCAATTAAGCACCGCCTTTCCCGGATTCGCTCGACTTCCGCCGGGTCCCCGTCAAAGGTGAACCCGAACCGTGTTACGGTAAGAACCGCCCGGCTCCCGGTGTAGGTGGTCCCGCTGATCGTGATTTCGTCAGCGTCCCCGCACCGTTCGCAAGGCGGTTCAATTTCCGTAAACAGATTGCCGATAATGCAGGACAATTCCCGGCGGGTGCAAGCGTATTCCGTCAACATTCGATTCTTTGCCGCTCCACGTTCCAAACGCCCTTGACAAGCGTTATGCCGTCCAGCGCGTCAAAGGAAACAAGAAACGGATTCCCGGTAATGTTGTTGAAAAGGCCATCTTCCACGCGGGCGACGCGGCTTTCAAGGGACGCGGCAAGGTTCAGCGCGTTTGAAGCGTCCGCCGCCGCCTGTTCCGCTTTCTGCGCGCCCGCGGTCCATGCCGAACGCTCCGCCGCGGTAATGTGAATGTCGGCGTTCTCTGTATGCTCGATCAGCCCGGCAATCGCGGTGTCGTAATTGCTGATCTGCGCCGCCGTCACGTGAACGTCGGTGTTGCCGATATGCCCGTACAGGTCGCTTTCCATTGCGCCGACGTTCGGCGCGTCAAGGATATTGCGCCATTTTGTGTACGGGTAATATGCCGTAATGGTCCCCGCCTTTTCCTGAAAGACAAGGACGCAATTTAATTCGGTCATTTCGCTTCCTCCTTTTGGATTTTCCCGCCCTCCGCCCTAACCGCCCCGCGCCATGCGCGAGGGGTTAAGCGGACGGGTTTTCGTCCTCGATAACCTTAATCATCAGGGTGGGAACGGCGGTCGCGTCGGCAACCGTACCCGTGCCGGAAACGATAGCGGAAGCGCCCGCGGCAATGCCGCCCAGCTTCTGCCGCTCCGTCGCGGTCATCATCACCTTTTCGGCGGTGTCGGTAATCATGCTGGCGGGGTGGGTTGCGGGGTGCTGATACACGACGACTTCCGCGCCGTCAACCTTGACGTTGCCGTTCGTGTCGGAATGCTCCACCTTTGTCATGCCGGATTGCAGGGCTTCGACGGCGGTTTTCAGGCCCGCAATATCGGTCGTGAATCCCTGCACCACGTCGCCGTGGGCGGTCAGGTATTCCGCAACCTCTTTCAAGGTGTCATAAGCTTCGTTGACGGTCGCGCCGTCCTCCGCGGTGATACCCATGATCTTGTTGTAAAGCGCGTCGTTCGCGGCCTTGATGTCGGCGGTAACGGTGGTGCTGTCGGCTTTCAGGGCAACGGCGGCGATAATCTCCGCCAGCTTCGTGGAAAGGGCCTTTTGCTGTCCGCCCTCTTCATAGATCACGTTGTCCACGTGGGAACGGGCCATAAGGTCGGTCAGAACGCCGTTTACTTCGTCCTGAAAAATAACCATCTTCATCTTGTCGCTTGTAGTGAATGCCATTGTTTTTTCCTCCATTTTTTAAGTAAGTTTGATTTTTAGCGGCTCTTCGTCCGCTTACTGGGGTTGCTTTTCGGCGTTGTCAACGCTCTTCGTTTCTTCGTCGATCTTTACATACAAATCACTTCCTTGTTTCATGGGTTGTATATCAAGCTGGACGACTTGCGGCCCGTCCGGGTTTTCCGGGTCCGGGTCAACGTCGCCGCCCTGCTGGATAACCTGTAACCACAAAAAAGGCCCGTCCGCCGTCGGTTTCTCCGTTCCCGTATAAATGGGGACAAGGGAATTTTCGACGGCTTCCAGCCGCGGCAAAGCGCCGCCGTGCGCGTCCGGGTCCGCATTGTGATTCTTCAAGTCTGTTTTCGTTGCCGTAACAACGTTCGGGTCAACGGCAATCGTCACGTTTGCGGCGTTTGCCACCTCGATGTGCATTGTCAATTCGACTTCGCCCGCCGCGCCCGTGGTAATGATGACTTTTTCCGTGTCCGGGGTGTTGCAGACGGCAAACATAATGTCGTCGCCCTCTGTCTGCACGCTCATTTCGCGGATTGTAAAGCCGCCCACGGTCGCCGGAATGACCGCCACAATGTCAATCATGTTCGGCGAATCCGGGTTGATCTGCACGCTGTTTACCTCTCCGCGCCATTTCTCATTTTTTAGCGCGGTCATGTCCGCCGACGGCTGGTAATACTGCCCGCCGCCGTCACCGACGGCAAGGTATTTCAATTTGACCTTTTCGCCCCTCATGGTCGCCGCCGTGACAAGGGCAAGGCCAGCGGACGTGACAACGGTTCCGTATGTTCTTTCGGTGTCTGGCATTGCTTTTTACCTCCATTTGTTATAAATTCACGCGGATTCAGGCCGGGCCGTATGCGGGGAAGATTTCAACCTTTGTCCCCGTCTTTACAACCGCGCCCGTGCGGACGGTTGCCCGCTCCGTCATGCTCTTTACAAGAACCGGGAACACTTCAAGCCGCGTTCCCGCTTTCACCGCCGCGGCAACATGAACAGTTCCGGCGGCGGCTATGTCCTTTGCAAGATACGGGTAAACCTCCAGCCGCGTCCCTATGGAATGCACCGCCGCAACATGAATCGTCGTTTCCTTTTTAACCTCATAGCTGATCGCTTCAAGGTGGGAACGTAGGTTTTTATAAAACCGAATGCGGTTCAAAACCTCTGCTTGCCGGGCGGCGGTCAATCCCTCCGTCGTCACGCCGATAATAACCCGGAACGTGTACGGCTTGCCGCCGTACTCGAACCATTCTTGAACCTTTGTGCCGGGGTACACGGCCCCCAGCGCCGTTTCGACGGCGTATTTTGTACCCAGCTTTCGGTGAACCTTTACGCTGTCTTTGATCGTCTGCCGTTTAACCTCTATCGGGTAAGAATAGTCGTACCAATCGACGTGAAGATCATAGGCGAGAACGTCAAGCGTCTGTTCGTCAAGTTCATCAATCCGGGCGTAAATGATGTTCTTTTCGATCTGCCGGGCCGTAACCTGTAATTGCTCCGCAATGGTCCGGGCCAGCGCAATCATTTTCGGGTCGTTTTTCAGAACGGGCGGAAGCGAACGGGTGAAGTCGATTGAATAAATATCGTTGTCATTCATTCTCCGCACCCCCGTTCACAACCGCCGTTTCCCCGATCACCGCAACGGCGTTGTCGGGAACGACTGTATCGACGGGGGACCGTACCTTGACGCGCTTTGCCCCGGCTTGCATAAGCAGGGAAATTAAATAGGACGGGTTCACGTCCCGCCCCATCTTTGCGCCTTGCCATTCCTTGAACGTCCGAACCGCCGCCGCGATATTCTCCGCCACCTTGTCGTCGCTTACCGCGCCGCCCTCTTGCGTCCAGTATGTAAAGTCGATGTCATACGGGACCGTTTCAGGGGCCGCGACGGTGACGTGATCGGTCAGGGGCCGCACCTTGTCGGCGTTCAGAATGTCTAAAACCTCTTTCAAGATTTCTTCCCCCGGCAACTGCCCGCCGGAAAGCAGAACCCGCACGTCAACTTCGCCCGGTTCCGGGGAAGTCGCTTTCACGTCCACGATCAACGCCGACGCGGATTTTGCGTAATACTCATACGCACCCAGCGGCCCGGCGGTTGAAAAGGTTTCGACGCTTTCGCGCATACGCTCATAAAATGCCGCGTCGCTCTCTTCGTCCGCGCCGCCGTCCGATTCGGACACATTTTCGACGGACCCGAAATACGGGAAGATGTCAATTAACTGTGTGATCTGCCCCGGAACAAAGCCGTTCCCGATCTCCCCATCCGTCTGGCACTCCGCTTCCACGTCCCCGAACAGGTCGCCCGCTGGGATTGTCAGGGCTTGCGTTGTCTGAAAGATGATTTCGCCGTCAACGGTCACGCGGGTTCCCACGGGAACGATTGTCGCAACCTCCAACGGAATGGAAAGGGTGAACCGCAACGTCGTTTTCGCCTTTTCCGGCTCCAAACGGTAAGCGTCTTTGAACAGTTCTGCGAGGGAATCCAAATATTCACCCTCTGCATACCGCGGGACGTTCTGCCGGGCCGAAAAGTCGATGTTTACCCGCTCTTGAATGATGATGTCGGCCACCCAAAGAATAAACAGGCGCGCCGGGTCCGCCGGGTACAATGTCCGCCCGGTGAATGCTTCGTAAGACTGAATCAGGGCATTTACAACTGTGTTCGTGTCCGTGTCTACAAAGTGAATATCGGGGTATTCTCTAACTTTCGTCGTCAATTATGTTCACCTCCACAACTGGAATCAGCGTGCCGGGCGTGTCGCCCAATTCATAGGTAACGCCCAGCACTTCCGCCCGCGGTTCGTCCCGCTCCACCGCGTCTAAAACCTCCGAAATAAGAACAGATTGTGCAACCTGTATCGGCCTGTCAACGAACCTTTGCGCCATTCCCAGCCCCCGGTCAAGGGGAACGGAGAATTTCGGCGTTGATATGATGACCGCGACGTTCTGCAAAACCTCTTCTTCCGTCGTTTCCGGGGCAAGATTGATGTTTTTAAGGTCATACGCCTTTATGATGTGCGCCACGCTCTCACCCCCTTAACGGCCCGAATATGATTTCATCGTGACGCTTACTTTCGCAACAAGCAGATTTCCGCGGTTGTCATAGCGCGGCAACGAATTTGAAAGCTTCGTTATAACCCACTTGTTTGTGCCGTAAGCTTTCGGCCCGATGACAAGGCGGTGAACCTCTCCGCGCCGCATTGCTTTAAGCAGTTTTGAAACCTCCGCAATCGGGTTCACTCCCAAAAAAGCGGAAAAGAACATTGTAAACGTCATGCTTTCAACGTCCGTCCCCGTGAACTCTAAAAGGGGTTCTTTCAAATGCCTGTCATGCGTCGAATACTTCGCGCCGCTGTCCCATTTCAGGCCGTCAAACGTCTTGATCTGATTTCTTGAAACGGCAAAGGTGATGTCGCCCCAAGTCCCGATAACTGCCATCTTTTATATCCCTCCTATCACGAACCCGTCGCCGTCGTTCGTCGGGATATAAAGACAAAGCACATAGTCACCCGGCGACGGTAGCCACGGGCTTATTTTGACTTTGTGCGTGTGCGACGCAAAGGACGCGTCGCCGCTTCCGCCTGATTCCGTTTGTGTTTCCTGCACAACGTCTTTTGCCGGAATGAACGGCGGGTTCTGAATCACTTTCAGGGGACCCGAAACAAAGGTTGTCCCCATATCCTTAAAGGTCACGCGGGCGGTTCTGTCTGCGGCATTGACGGAGGAAACCCAGCCCGTGCGAACGATGTTTTTATAAACGCTTGCTTCTCCCATCAATACCCCTCCAATACGCGGCGTAATTTGACGCTGGTTGTGTACCCGCTCGACGAAACGGAATGCGTCGCGCTCTCGACGATGTACTTTCCGTCGAATGCTCCGTACCCTTTCACGGTCACGGTCACGCCTGCAACCAGCCCAGCGTCGCCGACAAGTGTAAAACTGGCGGTGAATTGCTGTCCGTTCTTCTCCCGCAACCGCTTTTCTGCAAGCGTTTTCGCTTCCGCGTTGCTCGAAACCTTTTCTTTGATCTCCAGCACCTGTGCGCTTTCGCTTGTGTCAGCGTCCGGGGCCTTGTATGTCGCTTCATAGGTCGTCCCGCTCGACGGGTCCGTATAGGTCACGTGGCAACTGCTGTATGAAGCGTCGTGAAAGCTTGTGTTGAAGCTGTACCGCTTCACGTCCGCCGCGCCGCGCTTGATCGTGCGGACCGCGCTTTTCTTCTCATACGCCGCCGCGTCGAATAGAACAATCATTTTTGCCGTTACTTTAAGGGAAATCCCCGCGGCCTTGCAAAGCCGTTGCAAAAATGTAATGTCCGATTCCTGCACCTGTTCTTTTCGTGTGTAAAACGGGTCGAACGCCGATTCAAACATACACGTAAGCCCGTTCTTTCCGGCAATTTCGTTCGCAATCCCGGAAAGCTTGATTTTCTCCCATGCTTTTGTCTTTTTCTGCGTTCGTACCGTTGACGTGTAGGGGATAGACCCGCCCTTGATTGTCACTTTCGAGGGCGGGCCGCTCCCGTCCACGCTGTCGATCTGAAACGTGCCGCAATCCAGCACCCGGTCTTTTCCGTCCGAGTTCCAGTTTTTTTGAACGATCACCGCGGCAAGTTCCGCGCCCTTTGACGCGCCGGGCGTGTTCAGCCAATTTCCAAGCCACACGCCCTCCCGGTCGTCAAGGGTTAGTTGTAAATCGTCCGTTTCGTCCTGTTCGTTGTCCGTGTAAGACAAGGATTGCAAATACCTGTTGATGTCTGCGCTTATGTCCACGCCGTCAAAGGTCAGGCGGACGACGGTTCGCCGTGCGTTCATGTCGTCCGCCCCCTTTTCCACGGCGGCAAGTCAGCCGAAACCCGCGCTTCCGCGTCGGGTATATCCAGCGTAATTCCTGCCGGGAAAACGACGGTCCGGCGGTGTTGCGGGTTCGCTTTCATAATCCTGTCGGTGTATGCTTCGTCGCCCAGCGTCTTGTAGGCGATACCGTCCCACATATCCCCGGCAATGGTCGTGTATTTAGTCATACCTCCGCCGCCTTTCATCGTCCTCCCTCTGCTTCATGCGGTCGTCGAACTTGTCTAAAAGTTCTTCGTCCCGCCTGTCTAATATTTCTTCGATGTCCTCCGCTTGCGCTTCGCTCCCCACATGGAAAACGGGCGCGCTGTGAATGACAATGCCCCCGCCTTGCGGTGATTCTGCGGTAACGGTCGGGGCTGAAACTCCGCCCGGACCGACGCGCGCCGCCGAAAGCGCCGCTTGCAGTAACGGCAAGAGGGTAACAACCGTCGTTCCGTCCTGCGCTTCACGGGCCGCGTTGATGTTGTCAAAGATTCGCCCGGTCTGTGCGGCGGTAAATACGGTCCGGCCCCTTGCGTTCGTGATAAGTTCCGCCCCCGCTTCGCCCGCAATGAACGTGTCGGGGGTGTATTTAGAACCCTTTGCAAGCATGGGAATAAGCGGTATATTGATACCCATTCCGCCGATTCCGGGGACCCAATCGGGAATTTTCAGCTTGTTCAAGCCGCCTATAACGGTATTGATAACGGAAATAATGCCGTTTACAACGCCCGTGCAAACGCTCTTGATTGCTTCCCATATCCCGCTGAATATGCTTTTCACGCCCTCCCACGCCTGTTTCCAGTTTCCAGTAAACACGCCTGTAATAAACGTGATAAGCCCTTGCAAAATCTGTGTCAGCCCGTTCAAAATGCCTGAAATTGCGTTGATTGCCGCTCCCAGCACGTTGCTAAACAGTTCCGCAACGGCCTGTATGATCGGCATTAGTGCTTGAAGTAGCGATTGCAGAACGGGCAAGATCGCTTCAACAAGCGGTTGTATTGCTGAAACCACCGTCATAATCAGGTCGATCACGATAGGAAGAATGTTGTCTATGATCTGCTGAATGATCGGCATAAGTGCTTCAAGTAACTGTTGCAGAATCGGAAGCACCGCTTCTATGATCTGCATTACAATGGGAACGAGGGTTTCCACAAGCTGAATCAGCACGGGCAAGATCGCTTCGACAATCTGCCCTATGACGGGCAATAGCTGGGCGATAAGGTCAAACAGGACGGGAAGCACCGTTGCGATTATCTCCCCGATCAGCGGCACGATCTGTTGTATCAGACTTCCGATGACGGGTAGCAGGGAAGTGGCAAGCTGGGCGAATTGATCTAACAGGCCCGGCAAGATTCCCTTTAACTGTTCCACAACGCCGATGATCGAATCAAACACGGCAACGCCCGCTTCTCCGAAATTCTCTTGAAAGAAGTTCCGCGCGTTTCCGATGTTCTCACCGCTGAAAACGCCTTTAATCGCCGCGCCGACGTTCTGAATCACGCCCCACACCTTGTCGAATACGGCAAGTGCGCCGTCGCCGAACGTCTGTTGAATCCAGCCGCGTACCTCTTCAAGATTGCCGGAAATCAGCTTGATTGCAAGGGCAACGCCGCCGATGATACCGACAAGGGGCAAAAGCTTTCCTTTGATACCTCCAAGCCCTGAAAACAGGCCCTTTATACCGCCGGAAGCGTTAAATGCTTTCATCTTCGCAAACGCGCCTTGAATCCCCAATATTCCGCCCTTGATTTCCAAGAACGCAAGCTTTCCCGCTTGCCCCCCGGCCTTTAAGCCTAAAAGGGCCGCGGCAACCTTGACGATTGTTGAAAGCAATTTCGGGTTTTCCTGCGCCCATGCCGAAAACTTCGTCACTAAATCCGCCAACTTTTCCGCCGCGGTCGTGACGTATGGTAAGAACGTATCGCCTAACACAATACCGAGATTCGACAAGGCCGTTTTTGCCTTTTTTATCTTCTCTTCGGTCGTGTTCATCATTTTTTCGTAGGCGGATTGTGCGGCCCCGGTGCTGTCTACCATTGCGGAAACTTCGTCGTTGAATCCCTCAACGCCGTTTGCCATCAGCGTAAGGGCGGCTTTTCCCGCTTCCGCGCTCCCGAACATATCCGCAAGGGTTTTCCCGCTCTTGTCGGCTTCGCCCTGTAAGATGTTCAGAACGTCCGCAAGACTTTTTCCCTCCGCCATCAGTTCGCTGAACCCTTTTCCCGCGGCCTGTCTTAACGCTTTATCTGCCGACGTGCCGCTTTTGCCTAATTCGTTCAACATACTGTTCATGTAAGTTGTCGTTTCGGCGGCGGCAATGCCGCGGGCGGTCATAATGGAGTAGCCCGCGCAAAGCTGTTCCAGCGCGACGTTGTTTGCATTCGCGGTCGGAATCACTTTGCCCATGACCGACGACAATTCCGCGACGGTAACTTTGCCGCGGTTTTGCGTCGTAATCAGCATATTAGAAATTTCTTCCGTTTTCGACGATTCCATACCGTAGGCATTTAGAATCGTCGTTAAAACGTCCAACGCTTGCCCGGTTTCGGCAAAGCCGCCCTTTGCAAGCATGGTCGCTTTTTCCACGAATGAAACCGCGTCGGAGGTTTTCTGCCCGGCGGAAATCGCGTTGTAAACGTCCTCCGCGACGGTGCTTGCGTTGACCCCCAGCGCATTTGACAGATTGATGATTTCTTTCTGCATTTGCGAAAGGGGAACAACGTTCGTGTCGGCAATCGTGCCGACTTTTGCCATCGCGGTCTGAAACTCTATCGACTTTTGAACGGGTCCGGCATAAATCGCCGTACCCAGCGCGGCAATGGTCCCAATCGTCCCGGCAAGCTGTGTTTTTGTCTTTGAAATCGCTTCGCTGTTTTTCTGCTGTGCCTGTCCGATCTTCGCCAGCCGTTCCTGATTCCGGCGGACCTGTTCGTAACTTTCGGCCAGCCGTTCGTTCTCCGCGGTCAAATTGTCTGTGTCAACCCCTGCGTCGCGTAGTTCGTCGCCGAGTTGACCCAGCCGGGCTTCCTGTTCCTGAATCTTTGCGGTGGTTTGCTCAATCTGGCGGGCGTTCCTCTCCATCTTCTGCCGTAAGGCTTCCGACGGCTGTTCCGTTTGGCTCATTTCCCGCTGTAAGCGGTCGTGTTCCTCCGTCAGCTTCGCCAGCTTGTCTTTGTTCGCTTCAAGTGCGGCGCTCTGCTTTTGGAATCCCTCGATCTTCCCGGAAAGCGCGTTGATTTTGGAAAGGTTGCCTTGTAACTGCTTTGACGCGTTCATTGCGCTGTTGAAACTGGAATTAAACCCGCTCCCCAGCGTCGCCTGAAGCTTAAAAAGCAATTCAAATTCTTTTCTTCCCGCCAAAGGCTCACCCCCTTTGCTGTCGTTCTTTCTCCGCGCGTTCCTTATCTTCCGCGGCGGCGGCGTTTATGTCCCTTATCCATTGCACAATTTCCGCCGTTGCCATATCAAGCCAAAACGGAATAGGCGTGTTTGTTGCCTTTGCAAGTCGGTAACACTCCCGCCGCCACCAGCGGGCCGGGCGTTTTAATAGCCCGTAGACAGTAAAAAATCACGCGCGGCGTTCGTAATACGGTTGAAGTCGGGCAACGGCATAGCGTCCAGCACGTCGCTTCCGATACCCGCGGCCCGCGCCGCCATCTTGCTCTGGAAGTTCCGGGAGATTTCAGGCGCAAGGGCGTATTCGTTGTTCATCTGCATTTCAGTTTCGATTGCCACCATGTCGCGCCCGGTCAAACGCTCAAAATTGAACGTCAATTCCTTATAGGTCATGCCGCCGTATTCAAACGGTGTCTTGAACTTGTGCGTATAAACGCCCGCGTTTGCCCCTGTGGGCTTCTCTGTGGCTTCCGGGGTAACTGCCGGGGTAGATGTCGCCGCCGTCCCTGCGGCCTGTTCTGCGCCCTGTGTGGCGGTGTTCTTGATAGCTTCGCTCATTGTCTTTTCCTCCGATTCGTTATTTCAGATTTTTAGATACAGAAAAAAGGGCATAAGAAAGCCCGGCGGGGAAGTCCTGCCGGGTCTTACGCCTTGCCCAACGCCTTGCGAACGTCCGCGAGGTAGTCCACGCCGTTGACAAAGTAAATGAAGTTCAGAATATCAATTTCCATCTTCTTTACTCCGTCGATGTAGGTTGCGAAATAGGTTGCCGCATACTCCCCGGAAGCTTCCGCGGACGCGGCGGGGGCAAGCTTGCCGGGGGCAAACTTCGTCGGCGTGACGATCAAAACGTGTTTGACGGCCTGCTGAACGAACTTGCCCGCGGTGTTGTCCCAATACTGCTGGGCGGCGCGGAGGTCAAGCTGGTGATTTCGCGGCTCCGCAAGCTTGATCGCGTCGGCGGTCACGGAACGGAAATTCAATGTCAGCGTCATAGCTTCGATGTGACCCACGAACGCGCCGTTGAATGCGCCGGAAATGCCCGCGCCCTTGACCTCTTCCGCAATCTGCGAGATTTCGGGAAGCGTAACTTCCGCCATGCCGTAAAATTCGGTTGCGTCCTCATATACGGCAAAGTTAGTTGTACCGTTATCAACTTTCATTGTCTGCACCCTCCTTTACGCCGTCAGCGCCGCGGCGACGTACTCCGCGTCGTACTCCAGCACGAAATTAAGTTCTTTCGCCGGGCTGGGCGGGGTCAAGAACACATGGAAAACGGCCTTGCCCGCCATAAGCGCGGTCGTGCTGTTTTCGTCCTCTCTGAACTCGACGCGTCCGCCCAGCAACTGCTCTTCCGCGACAAGGCCGTTCAGCCAAATATTCACGGAATCAACAATGCTGTCGATCAGTCGCCGGGTCATCTTCTTGTCAACCTTGCTCCAATAGGTCAGAATCAAGGAATTTGCAACCCAGCCGAACATACGGGACACGGCGATAAAGTAATTCTTTACGTCCGTGTCGGCGGGGAAACAGGCGGTTTCATTGCCCCAAAGCACATAGCCGCCGATAAAGTTAAGGGCGGTCACAATGCCGTTGCTGTTCAGGTAGTTAGCGTTCTGCAAGTCAAGCAGAATCACCGTACCGTCGGCAAGAACGGCGCTGTCCATCTGCAAAAGCTTGTTCGACGGGGATTCCGCCGGGCAACCGCCGTTGTCCGAATCGGTCAACCCCATTCGGCCCGCGGCCTGAACGGACAAATGAAAAACACGGTCCCCCAGCTTCACCAAAGGCCAGCAAAGAACCTGTGTTTTCGCGTTGATGTTCTGCGCTTTCTTCCACGCCGGAACGTCGGCGTAATGCTTGACCACTTCCGTGTCAACGTCGATCAGGGCTTTCCCCTCGAAAACGCCGTTGATGTTTGCGGCCTTTGCCGCCATGACCGCGGCAACCTCCGACTTGTCGGACCAGCCGGGGGCAACGATCAGGTCGGCGACGATTCCGTATTTCGGGAAAACCTTGTCAATCAGTTCAAGCCCGGAATACTTCTTCGTGGTAGTGTCGAACCCGCCGATAATGTCCCGCTCCGTGATCGCGGACGGGTCCACCGCGTCAAACGTAATGGTCAGTTCGCCCGTGCTTTCGGGGATTCCGCCGCCCTCCAGCACTTCAAGAATCAGATTCCCGCCGTCATAAAACAGGTCGAAATCTGTTCCGATGTCGTACCCGGTGACTTTCACCGTGTCTTTCAGGGCTTCCAGCGGCAAAAGAACCTTGCCGTCGGTCAGCGGGTAATTTGCTTCCTCGACGGTTTTCTTGTGCTTCGCGGGGTCCAGCACGTTCACGAAAACGACGGGGGACACGCCGTAAAGCTTGAATTGCGAATAGATCGCTTCACAAATGGGGTAATTCTTCCAATCGTCGCTATACCCCAAAGCGGCGACGGCTTCGGCGTAGTTCTGGCACATGATCGGGTCGTTCACCGCGCCGCCGACGGTATGTACCGGGGCCGCGCCGACGATGAATGCAACGCCGGAATCAGCCGTTACGGGCGTTGTTACCGACGTGTCGGCCTGTCTTGTAGATACGCCGTGGTAAAATTCAGCCATTTTTTATACCTCCCTGTTGCCGCGCATTGTCGAAACAATGTCGCTATAATACTTGTGTGCAAGGTTGCCGGGGGTCTTGACCTTGACGGAGAACGCCGCCAGCCTGTTCACGGGGACGATCAGCCGCGCCACCTGCGGGTAAACCTCCAGCACGTCCGCAAGGTAGGCTTTCACGTCCTCAAACGTGCCGCGGAACACGGCGTTTTCTTTCAACCGTCCGCGGGGCAAGGTCGGCCCGGCATAAACGAACAGGTCGTACCCGTCCGGCACGTCCTCTTCGCCCTCTGCGCCGCTCTGTTCGGCGTTTTCGTCCGGGGTGGTATTGTTACCCTCCCCGCCGCTTTCGGCGGCTTCCTGCGCGTTGTGCGCGTCAATAGCGGCGATAATCTTTGCTTTCGTCATGCTGTCGTCAACGTCAATCCCGTTCACAACGGCAAGTTCCAGCAATTCCGGCTTTGTCATTCCGGGTTTGTACTCTACTGCCATACTTTCTGAACCTCACTTTCTACAATCGGCATTCGCCATTCGGTCATCATTTCGCCCAAATAGTAAGGCGGCGTGCTGTCCGGGTAGACGATCATTTCAATGGGTGGTTTCAGCATGAAGCGTTCTGCAATCACGCCGTCGCGCAAAAACGCAATACGAATCCGGGTAAGCAGATTCAGGACGCACAATGCGCCCTCTTCGCCGTCCTCCGAATAGGTGGCGGCAACAATTCGCACCATGCACGAACTTTCCGGCATTTCCCCGGCGGTCTGCGTGTCTGTGCTTTTGATGTACTGCAAAAGAACATACGGAATCCGCTTCGTTTCTGCGTCCTTTGTCGGAAGTCGCATTTTGTAAACCTCCGCGGGCCGCTCTTTCGCTTCTCCGCTCTTCCTGTCCACCCGGACGGGAAGCAAGATGTCTTTTGTGTTTTCTTCGATAAACGCTTTCAAAGCGTCCAGCAGTTCTAACGGTGTCATGTCTTATCCTCCGTACCCGTTCAGAATACGGGTGATTTCCTGTTCAACGCGCTTGTCGATGGTTTCTTGTGCCGCCTGTTCCACCTTGTCAAGCACGTTTTCGTTACCCATCATGTGTGCGGTAGACGGTCCGTAAAGCTGTTGCGACGAATCACGCCGTCGCGTCAGTCGTTCAAACACGCCCACACCGTATTTGCCCAAATCTGCGACGTATGCCGATTCCAGCCGCTTCCCGCCCTCCGCGCGCAATACAGAAACGGAAACCGTGCGTTGCGCGGGGGCGGGCGGCGAAACCTTGAAGCGTTTTAGCGGTATCACCGTTCCGGCAAACTCAATAGAACCCACCAAGTCGCCCGCGGTTGCCCGCTTCATCTTCATGTTTTGGTTTGCGGTAATGTCTGATTGCTTGATGTTGTACGTTTCCCGGATAACCTTTCCCGATTGCGAACGCACCGTACCCAGCGCCCGGTTTATGACGTTGAAAAGCGCCCGGTTCGGCGCGCCTTTGATGTCCCCTAAAAGCAGATTTACCCGCTCGATCTGTTCGTTCGTTATCTCAATCATTCGGTCAACCCCTCCAAATAAAGCACGATTTCCCCGGCTTCCGGGTGAACCTTTGTGATTGTGTAAACGTCGTCGCCGATCTCCACGGTTTCATCTTTTTTCGGGGTCCGTTTCAAAAGGGAAAGAGGGACGTACATTACCAAATCGACAAGAATTAAACCGTCCACGTGATCGGTGGACGGCTTTTTCCTGTCCTGCGCTCCGCCGTCGTCAAGAATGACCGGGCCTTTGTACCGGGTCCCGGAAATCCAAAACTCCAAAACGTCCGCGTGTTCGTTGCTGTTGTGAAAAACGGTCGTCAAGTCCCGCTCGACTTGCGCTTTGAAGTTCATTAAAGAACCTTTGCAACAAACCAGCTATTGACCTCATGCGGCACGGTCAGCGGCTTGCTGTTGATCTGCAAGAAACGGCGGTCCGGGCGGCGCTCCACCCACGTCTGCGGCACTTTGTCGCCCTCGACGGTAACAAAGTTCACGCCGTTGTCGGCAAGCATAGTCACCGCGCCGTAATAGATCGAATAGTCCGCTTCCGTAGAAAGCAGGGCAAGCGTGCCGTCTGGAACAAGCGGCTTGTCCTCCGGCGCGTCGGGGTCGGTCCAGTTATCAAGATACCATTCGTTGTACTGGTAGATGTCCAGCCCCATCTTGTGAACGCTCCCGATGTAGGTAAGGCCGTTCGGAAGCTGGCGGGGCTTGATGACCGCAAGATCATAACCCTTGATGTCCAGCACTTCCTTTACCTTTGCGTTGTTTACAAAGGCGTTTGCAACGTCCTTTGCCATGACGCAAATATTGCAGTTCACAAAGCCGTTTTTCTGCACGGTTTCGTGCCACCGCTCAAGGTCGGCCAGCGGGTCAGCGGTCGGGCTGGTCCATTTCAGCGCGTCGGTGACGATGGTTTCGGTGTTCGTGAAATTGAAGTCGATAACTTCGTTCAGGCCCTCCCCGATAATGGGAATCTGCCCGGTAAAGATAGCGGTTGCCGCCATCCACTCTTCGCGGCGAACGATCATTTCGGTAAGTTCGGCGAAATCCTCCGCCAGCTTCTCAACGGCCCGTTCCGCCGGGGTCCTGCCGCTGTACGGGTTTTCGCCCGCGGCCCGCTCCAGCAGGTCGTCAACGGTCGTGATCTTGTTCGGGGCGACAAGAACGGGGGTGTAACTCTCCGTTCTGTACCCGCTGTTCGGAATAGTCTTGCCGCCGATCTTCGGGTGAACGAACGGGGCCAGCGCGCGGCTCCCTTTCTTGAAATCCACGTCAACGCTCTTCGTCGGGAACGTCTGGCGGTTCTTGAAGAACGTGTCGCGGAAGAACGTATGCACCGGGGGCATACGGCGAATGATTTTCCCCATTGTGCGGGGGGTGTAAATATCAGTCTGAATAGCCATTTTTGATTTCCTCCCTTTACTTCAAAAAGATTCCCAGCTTACGGAAAGCGGGTTTCAGGGTATCGGCGGTCACGCCGTCGGGCAAGGTCAGCGCGTCGGCGAAAAATTCGCCCGTCAGGTAGCACACAACGCCGCCGTCGGTCGAATCGTCCGCGGCGATTCCGTGCAAGTCCGCCAGCCCGTCGGCGGTCGCTTCGCTGATACCGTCAGCGGTTTTGATGACGGGGGCGTATTTGCGAACGGTTGCGCCGCTCTTCACGTCCCCAGCTTCCGTCACAACGGGGAAGTCGCCCGCAAAGAAGTTCACGGGGCTGGTCTGATCTCTGTTGATCTCATACATGGTCTTTTACCTCCTTACTTCGTTTCGGGGAAAAGCTTGTCAAGCGCCGCGTCGATTTCGTCCGCGCCGCTCTTGCCGCCGGTCCCCTCAATTCCTGCGCCCGCTCCGACTTTGCCCGCGCCGCTGTTCTTCGCGTCGTCGTCGCGGTCCTGAATGTACTTGCCGCCCAGCTTGCGCTGTTCCGCGACAATCGCTTTCGCAACGTCGCCCGCGGCAACGGGTTTTGTGAATTTTGCTTCCGCAACGATATTTTCAAAGCCCGGAAGCGCCACGTCCTCGATGTCCTGAATGCGCTTGCGTTCCGCGGCGGTTGCCGCGTCCTCGATCTGCTTTGTCAAGTCGGGGAAAGCCGCTTTCAGGCCGTCAACGGTCTTGATGTCCTTGATTCCGTCCATGATTTCTTCGCTCCTTTTCGGTTCATTTTGATGTTGTATATCTGAAAAACCGTCCGGCGTGTGGGTCGCACAACGGTTTAACAGCGAAACGGGGAGGTTCGGGAAGCGCGAAATATCAAGTGAAACGCTGTTCACGATGACTTTTGCCGTGTTTTCAACGGTCGTGTCTGCTTCCTCGAACATGATCTTGTCGCAAAAACCAGCGTCAACGGCCTGTTTGCCGTCGTACCATGTTTCCGCGCTCATAATCGCGGCGATTTCGTCCGCGTCTTTGCCCGTTTTCAGGGCGTACCCGTTCACGATTGATTGCTTAATCACTTTCAGTTCTTCGCCGACTTTCACAAGGTCGGCTTCGTTGAAGTAACCCAGCAACCCCACGGACGGGTCATGCACCATAAAAACGCCGTTGCCCGGAATCTCAATCACGTCGCCCGCCATTGCAACAATCGTCGCCGCGGACGCGGCCCAGCCGTCGATCTTGACCGTGATTTTCGCCGGGTTGTCTTTCAGCCGGGTATAAATGGCATTTGCGGCGAACACGTCGCCGCCGCCGCTGTTGATTCGCACGACGATTTCGGGGACGGACCCCAGCGCGTTCAATTCCTCCGTAAACTGCCGGGGCGTTACTTCGTCGCCCCACCACGTTTCGGAAGCAATGTCGCCGTACAAAATCAATTCCGGGGCGGCGTTCTCTTCCGCCGCGTCCCGGAAACTCCAAAAGTGCTTATTTTTCGGGTTCTGTGCTTGATTGTCCGGGTTCTTCGCCGGGCCGCTCTTCTTTTTGGCTTCCTGTGCCATCGCCCTTGACCTCCTTTAATAGCTTTTCTTCGCGCCTTAACTGCGCCGCGTTTTGGTAGAAATCGGACCCGTTCATTTCCATTGCTTCACGGTCACGGGTTGAAAAGCCGTTTTGTACGCGCTTTTCCGCCGCGGTGACTTCCTGAACCGGGTTCAAAAGGCCCTGCGCCGGGCCGTTCCACTCCGCCCCGGTGTACGCCTTGCGAATGATCGGGTCGGTAAAAAAGCCGGGCGCGGGGATTCTTCCCTTTGCGACGGCTTCCGCGAACCACTCTTCATAAATGGGCTGGCAAAAATCGTTTGCAAGCCATGTCCGATACATACGAAACATTTTCCATGCTTCCAAAAGCGCGCCGCGTGACGCGCTGTACGACGCGTTGAAGTTCTTTACCAGCAGTTCGTAAGGAATTTCAAGGGCCGCGCCGATCTGTCGGCAAATGGCAATCACGAACCCGTCAAACGCTGTGTTCGGTCTGCCGGGGTTCATGTCGTGCGCCTTTTCGCCCTCGTTCAAGTCCACGATTGCGCCGGGCGCAAGTTCAATCGTGCTGTCGTCGTCCGCGTCCACCTGTGCTTCTTCCGGGATAATTTCACCGAAAGCGCCGTCAGCCGACGCGCTTTCCTTTTCGATGAATACCGTAAACATACCCGAAACGACGGCGGCGACAAGTTCCGCGTCGGTGTATCGTCCTAACTGCTTCAACGCTTCGATGACCGGGGCAAGGAACGGCACGCCGCGGCGCTGTCCGATTCGCTCCCGGTTCATAATGTGAATCACATTGCGCCGCCCGGTCTTTTCGCCCCATGCTTCAACCCGCGTCCACTTCATTTCCGTAAATTCATACGAAAGGGGGTGGTGGGTGCTGATATGGTATGCGACGACTTCGCCCGCGTCGTTCGTTTCAACGCCGCCGACAATGTGCGGGTCGCCTGTGTCCCCGTGCGGGTTGCTTAACCTATCCGCTTCAATCAAGCAGATTCGGAGATCATAGGGCATATTCACCCGGCTTGTCACGGGAAGCGTTGCGATAACGTCCCCGCTCATAAGCCAATTCAGAAAGGCAAGTTGCTGGAGTTCGTAAAAGTTGTCCAGCCGCTCCAAATCGCAAGCGGGGGAATCCGCCCACAAAGCAAATTCCCGTTCGATCTTGCATTCAAGGTCCCGCGCTTCCTCTTCGCTGATTCCCAAAACCTCATAATCGACTTGACTTTTCAGCTTCAAGCCGGACCCGACGACGTTTGTTCGGCACGTTTTCAACGCGCCCGTCGCAAGAGGAACGCCCATGTAAAGATCACGGCAACGCTGGCGGAGAACGGAAAGGTTTTCTTGTATGTCCTCCCGTGCGGACCCGCCGCCGTAAAGCCACCCGGCAAGCGATTTTTTCGTTACCGACGCGCCGTAATTGCTGTACCCGCTGTCAAGTATCTGTAATTTGCGACGCGCCCCAGCCCGTTTCAAGGCTCTTTCGGGCGATACCGCCGCAATTACGCGGTCAAATACATTCAATCCGCTTCACCGTCCTTTCTTACAGGTCCCGCGGAACGGCGCGGAAAACACGGTTTCTTCCGCCGCGCTTTTCGATGTTCTCCAGCCGCGCAACCTGATTTCTCCAATATTCAATCTGCTGTCTGATCTCCGAAAGGTTCGCTTTTGTCAGGCTCCGTGAACCTATCGTATAGCTTTGATGTGTCGTAACCTCCAATTCGGCGGTTAGCCATGCGTCAAGGTGCTTTTTTGCAATTTCAAGGCTGATTCCATTTGCCATTTATATTATCCCTCCGTTTCCTCTGGACCGTCTGCCGCGCTTGCGGGGCGGGGCTGGCGGCGCGTCGCGGTCCGGCTTTTTCAAAACCGGGTTCGCAATCTCCAGCGCGGCGGTTGCGTAGTTCCGAATATCAAGCGGTTCATTCCGCTTGTACCCGCCGTCTTTCAGCGTCCACACGTATTGCGCTTTGCCTTTCTTGTAGGTCATCACCATTTTTTCAGCGGTCAGGCCGCGGAAATACTCTTGCGTGTACCCTCTGTCTTTCTCTTTCGGGAAATGGCAGTAATTCGGCCCCTCTTCCTGAATGCCCAGCCGCTGATACAAGATCGCTTTTCCCGTGTCAACGCCGATTGTGAATAGCGGCGCTTTGACGCTGTTTGCGGTCGATGGGCGGTTGTAATACGGCACGTCCGCTCCGCCCTTGCCCTTGATAGCGAATACCCGGCGGGCCGTCCGCTCTTTGCAAAAGCGGTAAACTTGCGTCGTGAAGTGTCCGACGGAATCAATGCACGTGCAAATGATTTTCAGCCGCCGCCCGTCGGCGGTCGTGAACGTCTGCGAAAGCACCTTGTCGAGTTCGTCCCAAACGGGCTTTAACTTCAAATCCCCGTATATCGCTTGATACTTGATACCCCAGCTTTCTTTCTCTTCGCCCCAGCCGACAACCTCAACTTCAAAACGGTTGTCCTGAACGTCAACGCCAGCGGTCAGCACCAGCACTTCTTCCGGCACTTCGCAATTATACTTTTCACGGCGCTTGTAAAGGTCGTCCGTTTCGAGTTGTTCGCCCTCTTCCTCCCATGTCTGCCCCATCTCTGTGTTGGTCCAGACTTTGAGAAGTTCAATATTGCCTTTCTTCTTTTCGTCGTTTGCGGTAAGGAACTTTTGCACAATTTCCCGCCATTCGACGAACAGGGAAGCAAGGGCGTTCAGGTGAAAGCCCCGAACCTTTCGTTCCGGGTACTTCGCAATAAACCGCCCGCCGGAAAAGTGTTCTTTCCATTCCGTTTCGGAGGATAGCACGCCGCACGCCGGGCAAACGCACCCGATTTCGTCGAGGTTTTCCCGGTCAAATACGATGTTTGCCCATTCAAGCGGGGTCAGCGCCTTGCACGCGGGGCAAGGAACGTTCCATTCCTCTTGTGTGCTGTGTTCGTATTCGACTTCGATTCGGGAAAGCCCCTTGATTGTCGGGGTTGAAACGTCAACTTCTTTCTTGTTCCAAAAGGTTGTAAGCCGCTTTCCGGCAAGCAAGAGGGGGTCGCCCTCATTGCCCGCCGTCGCCGGGTATCGGTCGATTTCGTCCGCAAGTAATATCCGAATCGGACGGGAAGCAAGGGACGACGGGGAATTTGCGCCCACCATAGTCACATGACCGCCGGGGAAAATCTTTTGCAAGATCGTGTTCCCGCTGTTCCGGGCTTTGTCGTTCACCCGGTCACGTAGAACGGGCGTGTCCCGCAACATAGGGGAAAGGCGGTCTTTGCTGAACGTTTCCGCCATCTGTATGGTCGGCTGTAATACCATGATCGGCGACGGGTCGTAGTGCATGAAATACCCTATCGGGTTCAATATGAACCCGTCCGTCTTGCCGATCTGTGCGGCGCTCATTACAACAACTTTCTGAATGCTTACGTCGCATATTGCGTCCATGATTTCTTTCTGATATGGGGCCTTTGACGTGCGCCAGCGGCCCGGCTCCGCCGATGATTCGGAGGAAAGACGGCGGTATTCGTCCGCCCATTCTGAAATTGTCATGTCCGGGGGCGGGGCAAGAACGGCAAAAATTCGGGTGAAAAGGTCAATCGTCGCTTGTTTCACCGTCGTTCCCCCTTTCTCCGAAAGTCCCGTTGAAGTCCGACAACTCCAACAAGGCTTCGTCGATATGCTCTTTTAGCAGTTTGAAGATTTCCGCCCGGTCCGTTTTCTTGCAAAGGACCGGGGCAAGCTTCGCCGGAATAGCCATAAGCCGCGCTTTGAAGTTCACAAGCATATCTTTCATAACGGCTTCGATGTCCTCCGACGAATGAAGCTTGTTTTCTTTCAACTGCAATTCGTATTCTTCATTTTTCCGCTTCGCCCGGACCAGCTTTGCCCGCTCCGTGTTGTAATCAATCGTTTCTTCGCTTTCCGGGTTCCGCTTGCGTAGGTAGTTTATATAGCGGTGGTTCGTGTCGATCAGGTCATACAGGCCGGGGCGGACCTCTGCAATCACCTTTTCGTCGCGCAACTGCCGCACGCGGCGTTCGGAAACGTCCAAGAACCGCGCAACCGCTTTCACGTCGTAAAGTTTCATGCTTTTTTCACCCCTCTTGACCTCTCTTTTCTCAAATACACCCCCCGGCAACGCATTTCCGGCAAACGCGGAAGCGTTCAAAAAATTTTTTCACCTAAAAAAACGCTGGGCGTCGCCGAACCCGCGGGCTTTCTCCGCCGCCGGAAGAACCTATATTCAGTCGGCGAACACGTCGCCGTCGCCCTCTGTTTCGTCGTTGATCTCTCCCGTTTCGGGGTCAATCTCGAAAGCGCCCGAAAGTTTTTGCTTTGCAAGATTATATTTGCGCTCTTCAAGGCGCACCCGGCGGCTTTCCAGTTCGTACCCCTTGATAGAATCTAACAGTTTGATGATTCGCCCGTGTATCTTGTTCAACTCTGCTTCAAGCTTCATTGCCCGGTCGAATGCGCTGGCCTTTATGACCGTCTGCATTGTGACGTTATATGCGCTCTCTTCCAGTTCACGGGCCTTGTCGCCCGTCGTGTCCTGCAAGGCCGCAATCTCACGTTGTAGGCGTTCCAGCTTCTTTTCCTGCTGTCGTGTCGGCGGCTTGCCGCTCTCTGTGTCCATATCCCAAAGCAACGAATCTTCTTCCCGTTGCAGGGCTTCCAGCTTCTCCATTTGCTGTTTCAAACGCTCTTGACCTTTCGGCGTTCTCATTTCAACAACGCGGTCAATATACAGGGTGTCGGGGTCGGCCCCCTCCAGCGCGGCAATCTTGTTTTGCAAGTCTGCTTCTTTTGCAATCAGCAACCGTAATTCCGTAAGCATATTCGCTTCGGTTTCAAGGGTGATACCCTCGATATACTCCCGCTGTTCCGGGGGAAGATCGGCAACGCGAACGGCGGAATATGCGCCGTGTGTTTCGGCATTCTTATTCCCCATAGGCGCACCCGCTCCCGCGGCGTTCTTATTGCCGGGTTGCCCGCCGCGTTTCCGTGGCGGCTTCTGCGCTTCAAGCGCGGCGTTCCAGTCGTCAAGGCTCTTCCATTTTCGGACCTGTTCGGGCTTCGCTCCGACTTTCTCCGCAACCTCCCGCGCCGTCATCGTCCCGCCGGAATCCAGCCAAATCTGCCGGGCCTTGTCCCGTTCGGGGCTTCTATCGCGCGCCATGCGTCCGCACCCCCTTTCGTTTGTTTTTCATTTTCCGCTTCGCGGGTCCGCCCGGAAGCGTGCAAAAAACGGGCCATGTTCAAAACATGGTCCGTTTTCGGTGTCAGGGCCAGCGGGGAGGATTCCGCCGCCCGTTTCGTATCTGTGACTTTTCACAATACCCATTTTAGCAGAAAAAACAGGCAATGGGTGGCAATCTTATTTTTCCGGGAAACGATACCGCGAAATCGCCTTGTTCCGGCTGAACCGCTTTCCCAAAGCGTCCAGCCCGTCGTCGCGTATATTGCGGCATTGCCGCGGGCTGTAATTCAGGCGTTCCGAAATCTGTTCCCATTGTAGACCGTCTATGTAAAACGCCAAAAGCACCGCTTTTTGATGATAATTCAGGGCGTTCAACTCTGAAAGAATATGCCCTTTGATTTCCGCCAGCTTGTGGTTTTCCTGATTCATGCTTGAAATGGTCTGCTGGACGGACGCGGGGACGTTCAGAACAACCCGTTCAACCGGGCTTGACGGCGTGCCTTTCCCGTGTGGCATACCGTCCATGTTGACGGCCCCCAGCGTCGTGTAATACTGATCTTCGAGGTTCTTTATAACCCGCTCGTTCAGCTTGATTGTTTTATCAACGTCCCGGTAAAACCGTAAGATCGTTATAACCTTTTCGCGTTCGCGTTTCATTGCCTGTCCTCCTGTATGCGCGGAAAGGCGGTTAAAAACCGCCGTGCCGCTTTTGCTTACTCTTTTTCACGTTGTAACCGGGAAAGCGCAATGTTCAACGCGTCAACGTCCATTGCCCAAACCCTTGAACCGTCGTCGGTGTCGCTTTCGTTCATGCTCTGGCAATAGTCCCGTAAGCTTTCCAACTGTTCAACGGCCCATGTTGTACCCTCTGCCGGGGCGCGTCTTTCTTCCGCCGCTTTCGGCTGTTCCTGCTGTTCCCGCTCCGCCGGGGGCGTGTTTTCCGCTTCGTCGGTCGGTCCTGCTGCCGAAATCGGCTTTTCCGCGGGCGCGTCCGCCTGTTTCGGCGGCTCTGCGTGGCCCTCTGCGGGTCTTTCCGCGGGCGGGTATGTTTCTTTACGTCCCGGCGCTTCCGGCGGCTGTGTGGCGGTCTGTGGAGCGGGTGGCTGGGTTTCCCGCTCTGTCCTCTCCGCCGGGGGCGGGCTTTTCCGTTCCCGCGCGGCCTTTATGGAGATTTCCCCGGTCCTCTGATACTCCGCAAACGCCGCTTGCTGTTCCTCTGCCGCCAGCCCTGAAAGTTCGTAGGCGGTCGAAACGTTTATACGGTCCTCTTGCAACTCCGCTTTGAAGTCCGGGCAAAGGTTCCGAATGATCGCGTCATACCGCCCGATCTGTGTTGTGCTTGTGTGAAGCACCTTTGCTATGAAATCCCGCGTCCCGTCCGCCTGAACCTCTGCACCGCCGAACGTCTGTGAAACGATCTGTTGAAGCAGGGCGACGAACCGGGGCTTCGTCCGGGCTTTCTCCAGCACTTCCCGCAAATACCGCACTTCTTCGATTTTGTCCCATGCGGTTTTCTCCCTCTGCGAATTTGTCACGATCAACATAAGGCCGTCGCGGACCTCTTGATCTTCCGCCGCTTCTTCGTTCGGTTCCACGTCGCACGGCACGAACTCATATTGCGGTTTTCCCTCTTCAACAAGGGAAATCGACGCAAGGCGGCGGCGGTGTCCGGCAATGACCTTGTATTTCCCGCCGTCGAGCGGGACGACGACAAGGTTTTGAAGCACTTTCCCGGCGATTTCGATTGCCGCTTTCAGTTCTTCGATCTCCCGAATGGAATAGAAATTATCTTCCGACGGCACAAGGTCGTAAACGCTGATTTTCTCCATCCTGCTTTCAGCGGGACGGGGGGTAGGCTCCCCGCCTTTTGCCGCGGCCCGTGAAGCGTCGTTCAAAATCTGATTCAAATTAAACTTTGCCATGATGTAAGCCCCTTTCCGTCCGATTCGGACAATTTACCGATGTACTCCGATTCTTCCGCGCCCCTCTATGGGTCTGAACGCTTCCCGGCACCCGTCCGGGTCGCCGCAACCGGGCCAAAATCCCGCCCGGCAAAATCTCTTGTCCGTGAAGTCGTCCACGTCCAGCACGTCGCATATATCGCATTGATAGGCGCGAATCTTTTTCGGGTTGTTTTTGCAGTATTCGGGAACGGCCTTTTCCTCTCTCATTGCTTGCCCCTCCGCAAATACTCCCGCACAAACGCGATATAGTCCATAGCGGCCCCGCTCCGTCTGCTGTATTCAGCAATGGGGGATTCGGAAAAGGTGCTTTCGGTGACTTTCTCCGAATAGCGAATGTGCGTGTCAAAAACCGGGTATTCCGGCTGGGCTTTCAACCATTCTTCGCCCTGCCTGTCTGCGTCGGTCCTCTGAAAACAGGTGATAAGGCAACCCGCCAGCCGCAAGCGCGGGTTCAGGTCGTCCCGCGTGTCCTCTATCTGTTCTTTCAGTTCCGCCAGCCCGTCAAAGGCGTATTTGTCAATCTTGATCGGAATAATCACGTCGTCAGACGCGACAAGGGCATTTATAGTCGATATGTTGATGTCGGGCGCGTTGTCGATAATGCAGTAATCGTAAAATCCGTCCTTTGCAACGACGTTCAGCGCGTCCCGTAAGCGCGTTTGCTGGGGGCGGGCGCTGTCCATCATCACTTCAAGATTCGCCCGAATCAAGGTCATGTTTGCGGGCAATACGTCGATGTTCTCAAAGCGGGTTTTCCTGATAACCTCCCACGGGTCAAGCCGCCGGGCGGTCAGAATGTCCGAAAGGCTCTTTTCATCGTAGGAATGGACCCCGAATGCCTTTGACGTGTTGCCCTGCTTGTCGTTATCCACAAGCAATACCCGCTTATTGTGGAAAACTGCGAGAACGTGCGCCATGTTGTCAGCGGTCAGCGTCTTTGCAACGCCGCCTTTCAGGTTGATAATTGATATAGTTTTCATCGTGCAAACCTCCTTGTCGTATTTCTCCCGCTCGACGGCGGGGTTTATTGCTTGCAAGCCTCTTCCGTCGGGGCAATAGATACCAGCTTTCCGCTGTTGTCCAGTTCAAACAGGAATTGCACGGCCCCGGTTTTCAGATAGTGCATACACACAATATCGGTGATCGTGTGTACTTCCTCCCGTTCTTCCTGAATTACCTTGATTTTGTCGCCGATCTCATAGGGGCAAACCGCCTTGAACTCTGCATATTTCATTTTTCGCCCTCCGCTTCTTCGTACAATCTTTGAATCAGCCTGTCGGCTTGAATGCCGTTCAGCGTTACGGTGTATCTTGCCGCGCACGGTTCCGGCTTCCTAAAAAGCCGTTTCCGAACTCCGCGGCATTCGTATTTCGCCCGAACCTGATTCCCGGACCAGCCGCGGTCAATGTCAACTTGAACCGGCTGGTTCTCCGCTCCGCAAACCGGGCATTTCAGGTTTAACGCCTTTCCGTTCATCATGTCGTTTCCTCCGTTCCGTCAACCCATTTTTTCAGCGCGCCATATAGCAGGGTAGAACACATTTCCGCGGTGATCTCCCGGTGTTCGCATTCCCGTTTAACTGTCATGTGCGCCGATTCGGGGTAAAACACTATGATTCCGATACCCGGCGGCACAAGGTCTTTCACCTTGTCGTATATCTCAACCGGGACGGCGTAATAATTGCGGTTTCCGTGGAAGTTGTGTCCGTTTTCGCTCTTGAAGTCAGAAACCGTTATTTTCACTTCAAAGCAACTTGTCAAAATTCCCATGTTGTAAACGGGCCGTCTGAAAAAGCACCCGGCGCACGCCTTACACGGAAACGCCTTTCCGGGAATCTTGCACCCCTGCTGGCGGTCGCAATAGCTTTCGTCCCGCTCCACGTAATCTTCAAAGCGGATAACGTCAACAAACCCGGTCGGGGTCTGCACTTCTTCCGCCCACCTGATCGTCCGCATACTGCTGTTGAAAGCCGGGCGGAAATTGTGCAATCGTCGCTTGATTCTCTTTGTCAGGTCTGTTTCCATGCCCCAGCCCTCACTTCCGCCGCCGCTTGTGTTTCCTCTGTTTCGGCTTCGCCGGGGTGGGGTTCGGGTCCGGCGGTAGCGAAATCTCTTCGCAAAGCGTTTCGATCTCTTCCACGTCCGCCGGGTCAAAGGTGAACGCGCTTCCGGGGTCATAGGTCCCCGCCGTCCAATCGGCCTTAAATTTTTCAAAGTCGTTCCGATACGGTCGCATATCTCTAAACGGGTGGTATTGCTCCGCGTAGTAGAAAGCCGTCATCATGCGTTCGTCGTCCGCCGGGTCCCAATTATGCAAATGATAGCTTGCGTGCATATCGTAGGCCCAAAGGGAAAGAAGCAACACAACGCCGTCTAAAACGTCATAGGTTTTCTTGATGTTCTCGAAATCCCGGTAAACCATGCCTTGACCCTTGTTCTTCTCCCGGATTTCCTGAATTGTCTTACCGCCCGTTTTCAGGCGGCAACGAATCACTTTCGGTTGATAATTCATGTATTTTCACCGTCGCTTTCTTCCGCCCGCTCGATTGCGCGAACGGCGGCAAAGAATCCGCTTGCGCCCATAGCTTGCAGGGCCGCGGGCGCGTTGATAAATACGTTGTCGTTGCGGTTGACCCATTCTTTCAGAAATTCCACGGTATAAAGCGGGTCATTCAGCCGCCGAATAATTGCTTCCTGCTTCTCTGTGATCGTGATTTTACCCATGCTTATTTCCTCTCTTTCTTCTTCAACGGGCAGTATCGCGGGGCGGTTTTCCCGTAGAACAGTAACGGCCCCGGCGGTTTGCAATCAGGGTGTTTGCAAAATGCCGCTTCCTGTGCGAAATGCCCGACGTGTGCGCTTGCACCGTTCCCGTTCCGCATATACGTTGAAATTGACGCGTATTCGCATTCCCGGCATTTCATTTCACGCCCTCCCATTCCCACCAGCCCTGTTTTCCACGGGCCGGAATAGGCTTGTCAAACATGACCGGGTTTTGAAGCACCCATGCGAACCGCCCCGGCGAATAGTCGCCCCAAAGCTTTTCTTGCTCCGTCAGCGCGTCCACGATCTCTTCCACGGGGACGCAATCGACAATTTCAACCGTTCCGATCACCGCGCCGTAATCAAGGTGTGCAAACCGATTCCCAACCCCTTGATGTTCTGATAACGCCGCTTCGATCTCCGGCATGATTCCTTTTTCGAGAATGCCGGAACGCCACGCGTCTTTTTTCGCCGCGTGGACCGCGACGCGGCCCCGAATGTTCGTCCGCCGCGGGCGGGTTTCGTAGTGTTTCAGCCCGGCGACGGTGGCGTATGCGTAAGGTTGATACACGGTGTACGCTTTCATGCTTTGTCCTCTCTTTCCTGATAGATTTTGCAAGCCGCCGTTTTCAGGGCTTCCGGCTCTTTCGTTTTCAGCGCCGAATACTTCCGTGAAAAGAACGCGTCGCATTGCGGCTGGTGCTTGCACGTATTACAAGTCCTTTTTCGGTTCCGCCGCGCCCGCTCGTATTCAACCCATGTTTCATACGGGACGCTTAACCAAAGCAGACGGAACAGGCCCGCCGCAAAAAGTCCCAGCAGGACGGCGACAACCGCCGCGCCCGCTATGATAACCGCTTTCACGTTGATTCCTCCTTTTTGCCGTTGTAGATGACCACCATTGACGGGAACGGGGCCGGGGCGTATGCGTTTCCCTCTTCATCGGTGAAGCGTAACCGCCCGCGGATAAATCGAATTTCCGCTTTCCCATATATGTAGTCGTGAAAATACGTCGTGTCCGTCCGGGCCGGAATCAGCAAAACAACGGTTGTCCCGCTCTGTGCTTCTTCGTAGGCTTTGCGAACCCATTTGCCGACTTCCCGCCCGTATGGAGGGTTGCAGAATACAGAACCCCCCCGCAACATTCCACGGGCTTTTCAGCCCGTCCGTGTCCGGGGTGAAGTATGCGGGGCATTTTGCGCTTTTGTCTGTCGCCGCCGCGTCAAGCGTGAAATGAAATTCCCGGTTCAGTTCGTCGAAAAACGCTTGCGGTGTGCAATAGTCCATCTTCTTACTGCTGAAAAGCGCCGCATTCATACCCCAGCCCCCGTTCCGCTTGTACTGTTTTCGTCCTCCCGGATTCCGCGAATCGCGGCGGCTATGTCCCCGCGGCGCGCTCCGTCAATCTCCATGCGCCAGCGGTCGCCGATCTTGTATGCGCTGATCTTCCGGGCCGGGTGAACGGCCTTGATGATCTCCACCGCCGCTTGCCCGATTGCAAGAATCAGAATAACGGCCCCCAGCCATACCCAAAAGTCTGATAGAACGAATCTGATAATCTCCATGCTTATTTCCTCCTGTCCAGCCTGTCGGCTATGTTCAAAATGCCTGTCATTGCGTCCCGAATGTTGGTGTCGGTCCCCGCTGTGATCGAAAGAATCCGCGCTATGTCCCGCAATTCCTCCGCCGCGGTGACTTCCTCCGCCGACGCTCCCGCCGCTTTCATACATTCAGGGCAAAGCGTCAAGCCCTCCGCGGTCTGCTTCCCGCACCGTTCGCATTGTTGAAGCTTCACCGCCGCCGCCCCCTTTCTCTACACCGGGTAGCCGAATACAAAAGTCGTTCCAGTAATCAGCGCGCCGATCAGGAAAGCAAGCCATACGATCATAAGAACCGCAAGGACGTTTTCAGCCCAGCCCGCTATACGCAAGGCCCATTTTGCCGCCGTCAGCGGCTTTCCCTTTCTTGCTATGGCCTGTGCTTCGTCCGGGGTCGCCCGGTTCAGGTCATAGGCGTTTGCCTTAATTGCCGCCGTCACTTTCGGCGTGAAGTGCTTTCGCACGGTGAAGATGACCCAATAGACGGTTGTTATCAAGAATCCCGCATTCATTCCGCTTCCCCCGTTTCCCGCGCCCAATAGCACCCGGCGCAATCTTCAAGTTCCCCGGTATCAATGGGGCAAGGTTCGTTTTCTGCCCACTCCGGCTTCCCGCATTCGTACTTCATTTCAAGTCCTCCGTTTCAAAAAAGTTTCGTTTGGTCTGCGTAGTCCCATAGGCGAACTTGCGCCATTTCCGCCGCCAGCCGCTCCGACGCTTTCACGTAATAGTCGGGGTCAATCTCGAACCCGACGAACTCGAATCCCATTCGCCAGCACGCAATCAGGCTTGACGCGCTCCCGGCGTGTGTATCAAGAATCCGATCACCGGGGCTGGCGTAGTTCGACAAAAGCCATTCATACAGGCGGACGGGCTTTTGTGTCGGGTGTATCGTGTTTCCGTCCCTCTGCAATTCGGCCCGGTTGATGACGACAACCCGCGTCGGGCGGTCAAAAGACGTGTACGCAAGTTCGCAATCGCTCATTGAAAGCCCGTGTTGTCCCTTATCCCAAACCACCCAGCCCTTTGTGCCGCGGTTCAGCATGGGGACAAAGTAATTCCCGCCCCAAATTATTTGATTTACCGAAACGCGTTCCAGTTCGCGGAAGTATTCGGGCGGCGGCGTTTCCTTGTCCCAGCCCTTGCGGGCGTGAAACTTTCGGTTGTGCTTCGGGTTGTTGTGTACCCTCTGGCGCTGTCCGTCGTGTCCGATTCCGTAAGGCGGGTCGCATATAGCAAGCTGAAAATATTTGTCCGGGATTTCCTGCATTGCTTCCATGCAATCAGCGTTATAAAGGCGGTTCAGGTCAAACACGGGTTATTCCTCCGCCCGGCCCCGCAAGGCCAGCATTTTCTCCCGAACCAGTTTGTCAACCACCCGGCCCGGTGTTTTCTGCCCGCTGATCTGCATAAGCTTTTCAAGATTGAACGCCGTTTGCGGAGTGACCCGGACCGTCAATTTCCGCGTTTTCTGCTTCTTTGCCATTGCTCCCGCTCCTTTCGTGGATATAGTCGAGGAAGAGGACCGAACCGTTGAATCGCACCCGCCACGGTTCGAGGTCCGCCGCCGTCACGTACTTTCGCCCGAAATGCTCTTTCATGTCCCGCCATACGGCCCACGGCACGAAAAAGAACTTGTCGTTGATTCCGGCGCATACGGCGGCAACCGCTCCCCACCGGGCGTGCTTCTCCAGCGCGTCCTGCTGTTCCTGCGTCAGAACGTCCCGCTTCATGCGGTCGGTGCTGGTGTACTTCGCTTCAAAGACGATTGACCGCCCGCCCGCAAGGGTTCCTTGAAAGTCCGGCTGGGCGCGGGCCGTGAACCGTCCCTTGAAAATCCCGTCGCGCAACTTCTCCAGCACCCTGAACGGTTCCGGGGTTTTATCGACTTCCGCCCGCTCCCGCATGGAATACAGGGCGCACGCGGCTTTTATGTAGTCCTCGAAAAAATGCCCCTGCGCGTTATTGACTTTGTTTTGATACTGCTGGCGGGCGCGCCGCTGGTCGATCTGCATTGTTCTTCCTCCGATTTTCCCGAACCCGTGCGTCATGCTCCCGGCACGGGAACGGCTCTGATCTGTAACACTCTTCGCAACATTCGTCGCACGTGACTTCACCCCGGCGGGTGTAGTACGGACAAGGGTGGACCCGCTCGACGGGCTTTCCGCATACGGCGCACTTCATGTTCTGGCCCCGCTTTCAAGCATTTTGCGGCGGGTGTGTTCGTCCATTCCCGCCATCATCATGGAAATTCGCCGTGCTTCTTCAATGTCAGGTTCCGGCGCTTCCGGCAATTCGTCTATTGTATTCGCCGGGAATATGCCGTTCTTGTGCAGGAACGCCGAATAGAACCGTTCAAGTTCCTGTTGCAATGCGGCGTTGTAAAATTCAAAACTGATTTCGATTTCCAGCCGCTCCGCCGCGGTGCATTCAATCCCGATCTGCTTTCTTGTCCGGCCTGTATATCTCCCCACGCACCCGTAAGGAATGCGCCCGGTTACTGTGTAAATAACCTGATTCAAAAGCTTTCGTTCAAGCGGCGTTTTGAACCTGAACCACGCGATTTCCCGGCGTTCCTCTGCAATTTCCGCTTCCGAAATGCCGTATTGCTTCATAAGGCGGTCAAGCAGGGCGGCGGCGGAATCCTTTTCGCCGTCAACGCCGCGTTCCGCCAAAGCTTGAACCCGTTTGACTTTCTCTAAAAGCCGTTCCCGCTCCGTCATGCCTTTTCCCTCCGCTGTTCTTCCTGCGTCGCCCACATATCCGCGGTATGCAGGGCAAGCACAAGAGGGAAGAGGGACAACGCCGCCGAAAGCGTCCGGCTTCCGCCGCGGGCCGCGTCGTCATACGCTCCCATGTGCCAGCGGATTGCAAGGGCTTCTTCGTCGGTCAGATACATAAACCGGGAAATCTGATAAACCGACTTTTCCCCATGCCCGAACGGGAATCGGTCGTTCACGCGATACCCGCCGCCGTCGGTCTGTTCGTAATATTCGGCCTTGCATACGTCGTGAAGCAGGGCGCAAATTGCGCGGCTTTCGGCGCTTGTTCCCGCGGCATAGGGGCTTGAAATCAGGAAGTCATAAACCCGCAAGCTGTGTTCGACAAGCCCGCCGGGGTATGCGCCGTGGTATTTCGTGCTTGCCGGGGCGGTGAAAAAGCCCGCATTTTCAAGCCATTCCAGCAAGTCGTCCGCGCCGGGGCGGTTGACCTGATCTTGAAAAATCGCCTTGAATCTCTCTTCGTTTGTCATGTCTGTAACCTCCGTTTCATAACTCTACAATGCCGCCGATTCGGTCAACGTCGGCCCGTGTGACGGTCCGGCGTTTCAGAATGGACGTTATCACGTCCCCGAACCGCTCCCACCGTCCCGACGTAAGCGTGAAATACCGCAATTCCGGGTTAAGCCGCGCCCGTATCTGTAATTGCTGAACCACGGCCCCGGTGATCTCCGTGTTGATCTTGTAAACCGCTATGCGCCCGGTGTCCTTGTCAACCTCCCGGCACACGGCAACCAGCTTCATTGGCTGGGCTTCCGCCGCGGTTTCTTCCTGTTTCGGGTTCCTGCAATCGCACTTTTCGTTTGCGTCAAGGTGTGCGCCGCAATGTTCGCATACCCTGTAAGGCGTTCCCATGATGACCACCCCTTTCTATTCCAGCTTTCTCAATTTCAGATAGATTGACCACCCCGTGAAGTCGTTGTGTTCGTATGTAACGCCGTACACGTTGTCGGTCAGGGTCCAGCCGGGGTATTTCCGTTCCCAAAACTCCCGGCCCGGCTGTTCCTTTGCTATCCTCTCGATCTGCCTATGATTCCAGCGCCCGTCATTCGTGCGGCTTGTCGGTCGCTCCAAATTGTGGGACGATGACCACCGCTTTTTCCCGGCGGCTTGCTTCACAAGGTAGGTACAAAGGGCCGAAATCCCGTTTTCGTCGGATTGTAGGCGGTCGGCGTTGCAAAACCCGATTCGGTCGCCTTTCTTTTGCCCTTTCCGCTTCCGCTTGCGCCACAACTCTTCCACGGTGTCACGGTCAAGCCCTCCGTTCATAATGATGTGATGATGAATGCGGACGGGCTTTTTTCCGTCCTTGCCTGTGCTGTATGCCGTCACAAGCATATATTTTAGGGGCGGCAACCCCTCTTTCTCCCGGCGATACTGGACCCGGCGCAAGTAGTTTGTAGCTTCCTTTTCCGCTTCCTCTATGGTCGCCGGAAGATACCTTGCGGAATATGTCGCCGACACGTGCAACGCGTCCGGGTCGCTCCCGAAATTCAAGTTCGCTGTCTGTGTGAAATACCGCCGGGCGTTCTTGTCGTTCAGGTTCTTTTGTTTCGGTTCGGATTCCTTGACCTTTTTTGAACGCTTGCCCCTGCCGGAAGCTTTCTTTTGCGCGTCGGTGTAGGAATATATATCAACCTCCCTGTAATGGTCCCCGCAATATATCTTCTTTTCCCGCATGAAACTTCGCACCATGCTTCACCCTCTTTCTGTCGATGATGAAGCGGGCTGTTCTGTTTCCGGCCTTGTGCTTGCCGATCACTTGCAAGGGGGAAGAGGGTTCACACACGCGCCCCCTCCCTCTTCCCCCTTGCAAACCCCCATCACCCTCGGCGGCGCATGGAGAAAAAAGGGAAGAGGGGAAAAGGGCGTGAAACCCCTGTAAAATCCCCCGGTTTCCTGTGTGTGCGTGGACAAGGCTTCGCCGGAACGTTAATACCCATTACAAGCCCGCCACGCCGCTTGAAAACGGCGCTTTTACTTGACTTTTCCGCCGCTTTGTGTTATACTCACGTTAGGTTGATACGTGATGTATTTTCATCGGCGGAAACCGCTTCGCGCTTGTTCTTCCAAAGCAAGCGCGGGGCGGTTTTCTTTATGCTGTTTTCCGTGCGGCGGGGAGGGGTCAACCCTCCGCCGCCCTCTTTGCTTCCTCTTCCTGCATGATCTCTTCCGCGTCCTGCTTCGACTTGAAGAGGGACGACACAACCGCCGCCAGCACGTCGCCCCAAAGGGACACGGCATAGTCGCCCAGCGTTTCCATGACGGCTTCCGCGGCTTCCTCAACCGCCGCGGCCCGGCGCTCCGCCTGATCGTCTGCGTTCTCTTCGCCCGGAACAGATACCAAGATGTCAGATTTCATATTGCAAAGCGGGCGCACGCCGCGGCGCCGTAGTACGCGCCGTCGTTGTCCAGCGCGCCGGAGGAATTGACGCGGCGGACGCGGCACGAGTATTCAGGGTCGCACGTCCACGGGGTCAGGGTCCACCACCAGCACCCGATTTTCGGAATCAGGGCGCGGAACTTGCGGTACAGGCCGTCGGAAATCAAGGCGATTTTGTCCGTCGCGGTCCCGTAGTCGGTCATGCCGTCGTCGGCGGTCAAGTCGGTTTCGAGGTCGAGGAACGCCGCCCGGTCTGCGCCCTCTGCAATCAGCGCGTCAAGGAACGGGCCGTTCAGTTCCCGGCGCAAGGACGACTTGCGCCAATCGTTGCAATTCTCTTCGTCGAAAGCCCGTTCAAAGACGGGTTCGGCGGTAAGGACAAGCGCGCCGCCGTCGGTGTTGTCCAGCTTGACCCATTCCACCCCGGCATAGGTGAAGCGCGCACCGCATTTCAGTTCAGCAAGTTTTTTCATGGTCTTTTCCTCCTTGATGTTTTTTCATATCGGCGACAATATCGCCGACGGCTTGCGAAATGATGTAGTAAAATGCCGGGAGAAACAAGGCGAACACTTCGCCGCCCACCGCGTTGTACCCGCGTTCCGCATAGGCAACCGCCGCGCCCGCTCGAAAAAGCATGATTCCGGCGACGGTCAGCGACGCATAAAGGGCGATTGTTGCCCGGCTTACCTTTGCCCGGCGGCTTGTCCTCCGCCGCGTCCGGGCCTGTCCCGCTCCACGGCGGGCCGTTTTAATCTCTGTCATGTTGCTTCCTCCCATGCGCTGAAATGCGCGATTCTCTCTATGTCAACCGGGTTTATGGCCTTGTCGTCAATGTAAAGGTCTGCATATACCTTTCGCCCGTCGGACGGTTTCAGGCCGATTGTTGCGGCGTATGGGTTCCACGGGTTTTCATTGACCGCGTGAATCGGTATTTTCTGCGCTTTGCAGAACGCCACCGCTTCGTCAAGCAGTTTCCGGGTTCCGTTTTCCCGGCTTGTGTAAAGAATGATCTTTGAACCCTCCGCCGCCAGCTTCCGAACGTAGCCGATGACAACGGGGTTCGGCTCCCCAATTTCCGGGAAAGCGTTGGTGCAAAGTGTCCCGTCGAAATCGACGGCGACAAATTCATATTTCGGCATTGCCTGTCCCCCTTTCGGTTTTGTCGGGGTCGGCGCTCCCTTTCCGGGAAATCTCATATTCCGCCCCGTAACGGCGGCGTTTGCACCGCCAGCACGTGATCTTCATATTTCGCCCGCCGCCGACGCGCTTTATATCGTGCTTTCCGGCCTTTTGCAGTTCGAGGAAGCAGGGCAAACAGAATTGACGTTTCATGTTGTCACCCCCTCCCATGCCGCCGGAAGTCCCCGGCATTCGGGCAAGTTTTCCAATGCGGCACAAATGCAACGGGAAGTTCGCGGCTTTCCTCTTCCGGGCGGGCGCGCCGCCCGACGATCACCGCGCCGTCGTCCGTTACGAAACGGTCGCGCCCGTCGCCCTCAATCACGAAAACGGGTTCAGGGTCAACGGGCATATTCCGTCCCGCCGTGGTCTTTATCCACTCAATTTGAGAACCGCACCCCCGGCAAAGGCTCATACGGCGCACCCCCTTTCGGCATAGGCTTTCGCGGTGATCTCCAGCATTCCGCGAATGAAAAGGTATGTCGCCCGCTCCGTCGGGGCCTGTTCCTCCCATGCCTTGACCTCTTCCGGCTTCAACTTCCGGGCGGTCATGGAACGAACCCCGCACCAATAGTCGCTTGCTTTGATTCCGTATTCCCGGCAATATATCCGCTTCGCCTGATCGCCGGACACGGCCCAAACGTGAAGCTTGCGCCCGCCGGGGCTTTCCACAAGATAAAGATTTTTCGGCTTGTCCATCATTGCACCGCCTTTTCTGCTTCGTATGGGCTTTCAAGGGTCCATTCCCACGTTTCCGCGCTCTTCCAGTCTTTTGTAAAGCTGTTCCGCTCTCCGTCCCCTGTAAAGAAGAGGTATTCCGGCGGAATCACCCGGCCCACGTTTTCTTTTCCCTCTTTTTCTGCGTTGTGCCGGGTCAGCACGTCCGCCGCCAGCGATTTCAGTTCTTCCGTTACCGGGTTATCTTCCGAATATCCGGCGAATTGCGCCGGGGCTTCTATGACCTCCAGCACCGTGTCAGGGAAGCGCGGGTTGTCAACCCGGTTCAGGACCACCCATACGCAAGCCGCCTGTTCCGTTTTTGACGTTACGCCGCGGGCTTCTCCGTAAAGCATTTTTGCGAGGGCTTCAACCTCCGCCGCGGGCGGTATGTATTCATCTTCCGCCGCTTCCGCTGGGGTCCTTTCCGGCATTCTCTCTACTGCAACCGCCGGGCGTTGTCCTCTTGTCCATTCCGCCGCGGCTGGTTCCGGCTCCGCCTTGTCGCACGCCGTCGGAGAAATAAGCGTCATTCCGACAAGCAGGGCAATGGCCACCCGCGTCATCTTCCGTAAAATCACGGTTCCGATCTGCGCCGCGGTCACGATTCCGCCCCCGCTTCGAGGGTCAACCACCAGCCGGGGTTGTTCCTGAACTCTTCGTTCGGGCAAGCGTCGCAATTCTCCGCGTCGCACCCGGCGCAAAACTGTTCGTGAAATCTGTCGTCCCACGGTCCTTCTATCACTGGCAAGCACGCAAGAAACTTCCCCAGCACTTCCGGGCTTTCCGTTATCCTTTCAAATACTTTCACCGTCAAAACCTCCCTTTCAGATTCCCGGACGATCACGCGCCCGCGTTGCTCTCCGCGGTCGTGCGCCCGCGGCGCTTGAAGCTTGCTTGTACCGTCTGCTGGGCAATAACGGGGCTGTATGCCGGGCGCTGGTTGCGGTCAAGAATCACGTTCCCGCTCCCGTCGGTGCTTTCGCCCCTCTTCAACTCCCGGTACACGGTCGCAACTGTTACCCCCAACCGCTCCGCAATGTCCGCCGCCCGCTCTCCGCGCTCGTATGCGGCGGCAAGCGTTCTTCTATCCTGAAATGTTATGTATTTGTATCGCCGCACAAGTTTTCACCCCCGTTCTATTGCCGTTGAATTTCTATTTTTCGGCTTCCGCCTGTTCAATGCGTGCTTTCAGCGATATATACCAGCAATACAGGCTGGCAACGTGCGTTATGATTTTCACTAAATCCGGCTTTGTTGCCGATTTCGTCAGCTTTTCGCTGATTCGGTCCGCCGCCATGCTGTCGTGAAAGGCTCCGTCAATCAAGGAAAGAACCGCCGCCGTCTGGAACGTGTCTGCAATCTTGCCGTATGGATCCCAGCCGTTCAATTTCTCCCATGCTTCCGAAAAGAAAACAAGTTCGTTCGCAAGTTCTCCGTCGTCGCCGTAATCCGCGGGTTCGTCCTGATAGCAATAGTCGCTTACGAACGCTTCAATTTCTTCTATAATCAGTTCACCGCGCCCGCCGTCGATGTCCTCCCATGACAACTGTTCCGGCTTGAAAATGCACCCCATGTTTACCGCCTTTCCGGGCGGGCGCGGCGGCTGTCCGCCGCGCCCTTGCCCCTTATTCGTACACCTGATACAAGTTGCCGTTCGTCCAAAGCCATGTCATGTGGGCGCAATCAAAGCGGATAAACTGCCAATCGGTCGCGTCATAATACGGGGTTCCGATGATACGCACCCGGCTGGCTTCAAAGCCCCATTCTTCGCAAACCTCGACGCGCGCCCGCTCTTCCGAAATTTCCGTTCCGCAATTATTGACCAGCCATTTGCCGGGGGCTTCCTCATAGGCAACGACGGCTTCCGGCTTCCGCAAGCACCATGTATAGACCGCATATTGCATAACGTCGCCGGGGGTCAGCTTCTTTTCCTGAACAAGCCGCACAAGCGTTTCGTACAGCTTCGCCGTGTCCAGCGCCTTGTCCCACTTCACGCGGCTTTTAATCTCCGCGTCGAACTCTTCCGCCGTCACCAAGATTCCGTGGCTGGCTTTCCATGACCGATCATACCCGGCTTTCAATTCCTCTTCCGTGTCGTACAGATACCCGCGGTCAAGAATGAATTTTTCAAAGTCGTTCAGCTTTGAAAAGTCCTGCGTCGTGGTCCTGATCTTGTCCGACAACAATTCGCCGTAACCGGGGACCCGCTCTGTTGTTACGGGGGCGGCGGGGGCTTCTGCCCGCTCGTTTTCGTCGTAAATCCGGCTTTCGGGGTGCTTGTCGCTCCAAAACTCGACGCGCCCGCCGTCGTTTACTTCGTAGAACGTCCCGCGCTCCGTCGTGTAGGTCTTGCGGATTGTGGACCCCTCCAGCGTCGAATCCTCTTTGTACTGAACGCCGCCGATGATTTCGGCTTTCGCGGCTTCGTACTCTTCAAAAGAAACGTGTGTCATTTTTGCGCCCTCCCTTGTATTTTCCGGCCCTTTGTGGTATAAAAAAATAAATGCGTCGGGACCGTTCCGCACCCTTTCGGGTGGGTTCGTGTCCTTTCGCATTTAATAATACAAGCCGCGACGCAGCGAAAAAACGCAGGCAGTTCGTTGACTTTTCTGTCCAAAGGCCCTACAATCAGAATAGAATCTGAAATAAGGACGGGCTTTTCCATGATCTCTTTCCGCAATGATTATTCCGAGGGTGCGCACCCGAAGGTGCTCGCCGCACTTGAGAAAAATAACCTTGTCACGACCTGCGGCTACAGCATGGACGATTTCTGCGCCGAGGCGCGCGGCATCGTCCGTGCGCGCTTTTCCTGCCCGCAGGCGGACGTGCACTTTATGGTCGGCGGCACAATCGCCAACACGACGGTCATCGCCGCCGCGCTTCGCCCGTGGGAGGGCGTGATCGCCGCCGATACCGGCCATATCAACGTCCATGAGACGGGCGCGATCGAGGCCTCCGGCCACAAGGTCTGCGCCATCGAGGCCCCCGGCGGCAAGCTGACGCCGGCGCTCGTGCGCGAGCTTCTGCGCCGCCACTGCGACGGGCAGGACGAGCATATGGTCCTGCCGCGCATGGTCTATATCTCCGACGCGACGGAGCTTGGCACGATCTACACGAAATCAGAGCTTTCCGCGCTGCACGACGTCTGCCGGGAGTATGGGCTGTATCTGTTCCTGGACGGCGCACGCCTGCCCGCCGCGCTGGTCGCGGAGGGAAACGATCTGGTCCCGGCAGATTTCGCGGAATACTGCGACGTTTTCTACATCGGCGGCACGAAAAACGGCCTGCTGTTCGGCGAAGCGCTTGTCATCACGAATGACAGCCTCAAGCCGCATTTCCGGAACATGATCAAGCAGCGCGGCGGGATGTTCGCCAAAGGCTTTCTGTTCGGCACGCAGTTCAAGGCGTATTTTGAGGACGATCTCTGGCTGACCATGGCGCGCCATGCCGTCACGCAGGCGCAGCGCATTCAGAAAGCAGCGGCAGAAAAGGGCTATTCCCTCTACGCCGTCTCGCCCACGAATCAGGTCTTTCTTGTCCTCTCTCACGCGCAGATCGAGCGGCTGAAGCAGAACTTCGCGTTCGAGCTGAACGGGCGCGTGGATGAAGACCACGAGGCCGCGCGATTCGTCTGCTCCTGGGCGACAAAGCCCGAAGCGGTCGACGCACTGATCGCAGCGCTGTGATGGACAGGCTTTCCCATCCGTTTCCGCCGCTCTATGACGCGGAGTCGCGGATCTTGATCTTAGGCTCGTTCCCGTCGGTCAAATCGCGCGAGGCCATGTTTTTCTATGGCCACCCGCAGAACCGCTTCTGGCGCGTCGTTTCGACCGTGCTGGGCTGCGACTGCCCGCGCACAATTGAGGAAAAGCAGCAGATGCTGCACGCGCACCACATCGCGCTCTGGGATGCCATTGCAAGCTGCGAAATAACCGGCTCAAGCGACAGCTCCATCCGTGAGGCTGTTCCGACCGACCTCACGCCGATTTTAAAGACCGCGCCCATCCGGCAGATCTTCTGCAACGGCGCGACCTCCTATCAGCTCTACTGCCGCCATCAGCAAAAGCTGACTGGCCGGGAGGCCGTCAAGCTTCCCTCCACCAGCCCCGCCAACGCCGCCTGGAGCATTGAGCGCCTCACGCAGGCCTGGTCAGTGATTCCGGACGCGCTGGACTGACGACACAAAAATTCGCCTCCCCTTGTCATAGCACTGCATGACAGGGAGAGGCAGATTTTTACGCGCCGCCGGCTTTCCCGGCGGGGATTATCCTCAAATGAAGCCCGAAACGCATCTGGTTCGTGCAGAGAACGACAGAAAATCGAATGGAGCTGTCAGGGACGGAGCAGACTTCGCGCCTACCGGCTGCATACGCGTTTCGCTTGGTATGCACGGAATAAAAATTAGCCAATTTTCGATTTTTTGTTCGCAAATTTCGGACAGATATGCTATACTGGGAGCAGAAGGAGGCGAGCGGATGCAGCGGCTGATTTTTCATGTGGATGTCAACAGCGCGTTTTTGTCCTGGGAAGCGGCGCGGCGCGCTGCGGCGGGGGAGGCCGATCTGCGGCTCATCCCGTCCGCCATCGGCGGCGACCGGGACAAGCGCACCGGCATTATTCTGGCAAAATCCATCCCCGCAAAGGCCTTCGGCGTTACGACCGGCGAGCCGGTCGGCATGGCGCTGCGCAAATGCCCGCAGCTGGTGCTGGCTCCGCCGGATTTCCGGCTGTATTCGAAAAACTCCAAAGCGTTCATCGCCGTCTGCCGCCGCTACGCGCCCGTTGTGGAGCAGGTTTCCATCGACGAATGCTTCCTCGACATGACCGGCACGGGGCTGCTCTATCCGGACCCGGTCGCCATCGCGCACATCATCAAAGATACGATCTTCTCTGAGCTGGGCTTCACGGTCAACGTCGGCATCGCGCCCAATAAGCTGTTGGCGAAAATGGCCAGCGACTTTGAAAAGCCGGATAAGGTACATACGCTTTTCGCGCATGAGATCCCGCAGAAGCTCTGGCCGCTGCCAGTCGGTTCGCTGTTTTCCGTCGGGCGGTCCACGGCGGAAAAGCTGACCGCCGCGCGCATCCGCACGATCGGCGATCTGGCGCAGGCGGACCTTGCGTATATCCAGCGGCTGACCGGCGTCAAGCTGGGAAAGCTCATTCATGACTATGCCAACGGCATCGACGATGCTCCGGTCCTTTCCGAGCCGGAGGCCGTCAAGGGCTACGGCAATTCTGTCACGCTCGAGCAGGACGTGACGACTCCGGCGCAGGCCAACCAGATCCTGCTTGCCCTGTGCGACAGCGTTGCGTCCCGTATGCGCGCAGACTCCAGGCGCTGCGCCTGCGTGACCGTGACGATCCGCGGAAACGACTTTCGGAACCGGTCGCACCAGCGCCGCCTGCCGGAGCCGACGGATGTGACGGCGGAGCTGTACGCCATGTCCCGGACGCTGTTTTCCGAGCTTTGGGACGGCGTGACACCGCTGCGTCTGCTCGGCGTGACGCTGAATGATCTGTGCGGGGACGACGCCGTACAGCTGTCCCTGTTCCGCGACGAGAAAAAGGAACGCGCCCGCAAGCTTGACCAGACCGTCGATCAGCTGCGCGGCAAATTCGGCGTCACAGCGATCTCACGCGGCAGCGTCACGGACGCGTCCCGGCGCGTGGGCCGGAAATACAAGGCAGAGCTCGACCCCGGTCAAAAATAATCAGGCGGACAGGCAAATGCTTTTCAAAAACTCCGCCCAGAGCTCCGGAAACGTGCGGGCGGGGACGGCCTCCGGCGCGACGAGCGGAATTTCGGCAAGCAGCCGCTCTCCCGCCGTGGCGGTCATTGTGCCGAGCCGCTGCCCGGCTTCGACAGGGGCCTGCACGGACTCGTCGACCGTAACCGCAGTCTGCACCTGCGAGGCCAGCGCCTTTTCGAGCAGAAGCGGCTCGCTGCGCTCCGGTACGGGCGTGATGGAATCCTGCCGTCCCAGCACGACCGGGACGGGCGGAATGCCGCCCTCCGGCTGCGGCGTGACGAGGGCGTAGCCGGAAAAGCCGTAGTTGAGCAGCGCTTTGGCCGATTCGAACCGGTCGACCGAGGTTTTGCAGTGCAGCACGACCGCGACCAGCTCCATGCCCCCGCGCTCGGCGGAAGCCGACAGGCAGTATCCGGCGGCGGAGGTATAGCCGGTCTTGAGGCCGGTCGTGCCGTCGTAGAAGCGGACAAGCTTGTTGGTATTGGACAGGCCAAACTGGCCGTTTCGCACGGTGTCCATCCAGATGGTCGTATACTCCTTGATCTCCTCGTGCTTCAAAAGCGCACAGGACATGAGGGCGATATCATAGGCCGTCGTCAGATGCGTGTCCGCGTCTGGCCCATCGTCCAGCCCGGTGCAGTTGACAAAATGCGTGTCCGTCATGCCAAGCTCGGCTGCGCGGTCGTTCATGCGCGAAACGAAGGCGGCCTCGCTGCCCGCCACGTGCTCGGCCAGTGCGCAGGCGCAGTCGTTCGCCGACGAGACGACGACGGATTTGAGCATCTCCCGGAGCGGCAGCTGCTCGTTTTCCTCAAGATAGATCTGGCTGCCGCCCTTGGCGGCTGCCGCGGCGGAGGTCGTGACGGTGTCGTCCCAGCCGATAGAGCCGTTGTCCAGCGCCTCCATCACCAGCAGCAGCGTCATGATCTTCGTGACGCTGGCCGGGCGGAGCTTTTCGTGCGCGTTTTCTTCATAGAGGATCTGTCCTATGTCCTTTTCCATCAGGATGCACGACGGTGCGGGCAGCGCCAGATCCTCCGCCTGCGCCGTCAGGCCCAGTCCCACTGTGAAAACAAACGCAAGCGCGATGCAGAGCAGCTTCTTTTTCATAGAAAAACACCCTTCCGTTTCATTTGTACAAGCATATGAAACGAAAGGGTGCGATATCACTTTGTTTATGCGTCCGGGTCGCAGCGGAAATGTGCGATGTCCGCGAGAAAGGGGCCGTCGGCTGCGCGGTCCGGCAGCTCGACCGTAACGGGCGTCTGCAGCGGGAGCGCACAGAGACTCAGAATCGATTTTGCGTCGAGCCGGGAATCCTTGTAATTGAAATGAACCGGGAAAGGCTGGCGGTTTGCAATCGTGGCAAACTGCGCGATCTCGTTCACGGAATGGAACATGATGGTAAACTCTCTCACGGAAAATCCTCCTGCAATGGACTGTACAATCGGCTCGAAATCCAGTATAATCATACTGAAAAAAGAAGAAATGCTGGGATTGGATTCTCTTTTATCCAGTATAATCGAAAACGGTATTTTTTACTATCCACAAAAAACACAAACCTTTTTTGTGCATAATCTCTGATTTTGGTGGTTTTATGAAATTTGCTTGTTATACGCTCGGCTGTAAGGTCAACCAATATGAAACGCAGGCCATGGAGCAGCTGCTCATGCAGAGCGGCCATACGCTCGGCAGCTTTGACGAGATCTGCGACGGCTACATTATCAACACCTGTACCGTCACAGCCGTGTCCGATAAAAAGTCCCGCAACGCCATCCGGCGCGTGCGCAAGCTGAACCCCAACGCCGTGGTCGGCGTGTGCGGCTGCTATGCGCAGAGCAGCCCGGACGAGATCCGCAAGCTCGACGTGGACGTGCTGATCGGCACAGATGGACGGGAGGCTTTCGTCCGACATATGATCGATGCCGCGCAGACGCGGCAGAAATGGGACTGCGTGGACGACGCAGGCGGCCCCCGCGCGTTTGAAATTCTGCCCGCAGGCGGACTTGCCGCGCGCACAAGAGCGCTTTTGAAGGTCGAGGACGGCTGCAACAATTTCTGTACCTACTGCATCATCCCCTACGCGCGGGGCCGCGTGCGCTCCATGCCGCTGAACGCGGCCGTGGAGCAGGCGAAGGCCCTTGCCGCCGAGGGCTACCGCGAGATCGTCATCAACGGCATTGAGATCTCGTCCTGGGGCTGGGAGTGGAAGAACGGCAGCTGCCTGCGGCAGCTGCTGGCCGCGCTGTGCGAGGCTGTGCCGGGCGTGCGCATCCGGCTCGGCTCTCTGGAGCCGCGCACGATCGACGAGGCGTTCTGCAAGACGCTTTCCGGATATGCGAATCTCTGCCCGCAGTTCCACCTGAGCCTGCAATCCGGCTCGGATACCGTCCTGAAGCGGATGCACCGCAAATACGATACGGCCCGGTACCTCGAAAGCGTCCAGCTGCTGCGGAAGTATTTCCCCGGCTGCGCCGTCACGACCGACCTGATCGTCGGCTTCCCCGGCGAGACGGAGGAGGAATTCGCGGAATCGCTGGAATTCCTGAAGACCTGCGGGCTTTCCATGTTTCACATCTTCCCATACTCCCGCCGCAAGGGAACGCCTGCGGCAGATATGCCTGACCAGATCCCGAACGCCGTCAAGGAGCGCCGCGCGGCCGAGGCCGCATCCGCCGCGGCAGAGCTGGAGGCCGCGTACCACGCGTCCATGCTCGGCACGACGCAGCAGGTGCTGTTCGAGCAGGAGGAAAACGGCCTGTATGCCGGTCATGCCATGAATTACGTTAAGGTCTATGTACAGGCGGCGCAGCTGCATAACGAGCTGCGCGCCGTGCGCGTGACGGACCTCTGCCGGGATGGGGTGTTCGGGGAATTAGAATAAGCGGTACTGCGGCAGCGGCTCGCCGAGAGCCAGAAGCCGAAGTCCATCGTCCAGAAGCACTGCCAGCAGCGCAATGAACAGCCACGCGCAGAAATACTGCGGGCAGATCTGCCCGCGAACATTGTGCGGCAGACCGCGGTAGTCCCAGACGGCATACGAGCGGTTGAACAGGGAACCGAACACCAGCTCCGAACCCGTTATGACGCAGGCGCCGAGAAGCGCCTGCGCACTCAGCGGCAGCCCCGGCACCCATTCGTTGAGCATACCGATGAGCGCCGCGCACAGGCCGCTGTCCAGAAACATACTCCAATGGGAGCGGCCGCGCCAGAGAAGCTCTATGCAGACATAGACCGTCCCGCCCGCAAGCACGATCAGGCAGAAATATCGAAGCGTCATTTTATCACCCCGGCGTTAGTATGGAGCAAATACACAGAAAAATTTCTAAAAAAGTGAAAGATTCTGGTTGACAAATCGATCTGAATCCCTTATAATACATCGTGCCCGTGAGATGCGGCGCAAGTAAATATGGCGGCATAGCTCAGTTGGTAGAGCATTCGGTTCATACCCGGAGTGTCATCTGTTCGAGTCAGATTGCCGCTACCAGGCCCGTTGGTCAAAAGGTTAAGACACCGCCCTTTCACGGCGGTAATATGGGTTCGATTCCCGTACGGGTCACCAAAAAAGAAACCATCCATCCGGATGGTTTCTTTTTTGGTGATTCGTATGTCGGACCGAACCCATTGGGTTCGATCGCCCGGCAATTCCATGCGCAAGCATGGCAGCGGTATGTAATATCGCAGCCTTCAGATAACACAAAAATCCAGACATCCTGATGATGCCTGGATTTTTTCGCTCCTGAGAACACCACTGCGATCCGAACGCCCAAGAGATGGACGCAAAAATATAAAAAATTGGAATCCGAACGATGCGGTCCGGCGTATTCTTTCTCATTCTGCTTGGAATTCGTGTGGGTTTCAAGGGAGCCTTTTTGCGCTGTCTTGCTTGACAGGCTGGGGGAAATATGGTACTTTATATTTAGTAATACAAAATACTTAGAAATGCAAGGATGGTGCGGATGGAAGAACGTTTTTTGCAGCAGCTCAAGAAGGGCGTGCTGGAGCTGCTGGTTTTGCAGACGATCTGCCGGGGACCGACCTATGGCTACGAGCTGATCGCGCAGCTCGGCAGCCGCTCCGGCGGGCTGTTTACGCTCAGGGAGGGAACGCTCTACCCGATTTTATACCGGCTGGAGGACGACGGACTGATCGAAGCGGTCTGGCAGCAGGAGACAGGGCGTGCGGCTCCGCGGAAGATCTATTCCGCGACGGAAAAGGGCAGAGAAGAAAATGAACGCCGTCTCGGCCTCTGGGCCGGATTCCGGACGGCAGTGGACCATTTTTGCGGGGAGGATGCAGGACATGAATGAAAAACAACTTGCGCGCTATCTGCGCGCTGTCCGGCGGCGGCTGTCGCTATCGGGGCAAATGAAGGACCGGGTGATGGACGACCTGCGCAGCTCGATCAATGAGCGGCGCGAGGCCGGGCAGACGGATGCGGAGATCTTTGCCGCGCTTGGCCCGGCAAAGCAGGCCGCGGCAGAGCTTACCGCGCAGCTGCCGGGCTACGCGTTCCGCAAAAGCCCGCTGCGGTTCGTCTGCCTTGGCGCGGCGGTGCTTGCGCTGCTGGCCGGGCTTCTGAAAACCGTCACGAATCTGCGCGGCTTTGCGTCCGTCGGCGTTATCGGCGGCGCGGACGGGCCGACGGAAATTTTCATCGCCGGGCCGCAGGTTTTTGATTGGGCAGACGTGATCGCCGCCGGGATCGTGCTGGTGCTCGGACTCATCGGATATCTGCTCCTGCGCCGTCTGCTGCCGAAAAAGGGCTGAAGCCCATGTAGGAGGAATGACGCACATCCGCCGGGGCATCCGTCCGGCTATGCCGGCAGCAGCAGATTGACGGCTCCGGCCAGAAGCATGACGAGGATCGGGCTGAGCTTTGTTTTGCGGAGCAGGACAAGGCAGACGGCAAAAATCGCCGCCATGGCCCAATTCGTGTCCGCAAGCGTCACGGCCTCTCCGGCCCAGACTGCGTTCGTCAGGATCAGGACGCCTGCCGAGGCGATCATGGCCACGACCGCCGGGCGTGGCTGTCAGCGCACCGGGTACGCCCGCAAGCCTTGTCCCGACAAACGTGGCCGCGTTGATCGCAATCGGGCCGGGGGTCATTTCCGCGATGGCGACAAGATCGGCGAACTCCTGCAGACTGAGCCAGCTGTGCTGCGTGAGGATCACATACCCGCCGCCGAATGTAAACGCGCTGAGATACAGCGTGGAAAGAAACAGCTTTTTCAGCACCTGTTTTCTGCTCTTCATCCGATTCGTCTCCAATCTTACGCGGCCATGCGCCGCGCTGCTTTGACCATCGTACCACAGGAAGCGGGACTGTAAATGCCGGATTCGGTCTGCGCCTCCGGTGCGCAAAAAACGTCCCCTGCCATGCGTATGGCAGGGGACGTCGCGGAATGCCGGGTTACAGCAGGATCTTTGCCAGCTCGTCGATCGTCTCGTCGAACACGCGCAGCGCGCTGCGGACGGTGTCGGGCTTCGTGAGGTCGACGCCTGCGATCTTGAGCTCTTCGAGCGGATAATCGCTGCCGCCGGTCGTGAGGAACTTCAGATAGCCGCTTGCGTCGCCGGTCGTCAGGATATGCTCGGCGATGGCCACGGCGGAGGAGAAACCGGTCGCGTACTGATAGACGTAGAACGCGCGGTAGAAGTGGGGGACATACGACCATTCGGGGTCGATGTCCGCGTCGATGCCGATGCCGTCATAATAGGTGGCTTCGAGATCGTGATAGACCTTGTTGAGCGATGTGGCCGTCAGCGGCTGGCCCGCAGCGTAGAGATCATGCGCCTTGCGCTCGAACTCTGCGAACAGCGTCTGCCGGTAGAGCGTCGTGCGGAAGCTCTCAAGGAAGTGGTTGAGGATGTATGCGCGGCGCTTTTCGTCCGTCTCGGTCTTCAGCAGATACTTGGTCAGCAGGACCTCGTTGACCGTCGAGGCGACCTCGGCGACCATGATGCGGTAATCGTGGTTGACATAATCCTGCGTCGTATCGGAGAACCAGGAGTGCATGGAGTGGCCCAGCTCATGCGCCAGCGTGAACGCGTCGTTGAGTGTTCCGGCATAGTTCATCAGCACATACGGATGCACGCCGAACACACCGCACGAGAACGCGCCGGACTGCTTGCCGTCGTTCTCATATACATCGACCCAGCGCTCTGCAAACGCGCGGTCCAGCAGCTTCTGGTATTCCTCGCCCAGCGGCAGCGTCGCCTTCTTGACCAGCTCCTTCGCGTCCTCAAACGCGATGGGATAGTCGACGTCCTCCACGATGGGGACATACAGATCAAACACGTCGATCTTGTCGAGCTTGAGCGCGCGGCGGCGCAGCTCCAGATATTTGCGCATGGAGGGCAGACTCTCGTGCACGGCCTCGATCAGGCTGTCATAGACGGACACGGGCACATTGCCGCCGTCCAGCGCAGCCTCGCACGCGGAGGCGTAGCCGCGCTGATTGGAGAAATAGGTGTCGAATTTGACGGAGCCGCCATAGAGCGTGGCAATGGCGTCGCCGAACTGCCGGTAGGTGCCGAACATGGCGCGGAACGCACCCTCGCGCACGGAGCGGTCGCGGCTCTCGCGGAAGACAGGGAACGTACCGGCGGTAAGGCGTACCTCCTCGCCCGCCTCGTTTTTGACCATCGGCAGCTGCAAATCAACGTCGGTCAGCATCTCAAACGCGGCCTTCGGCGTGCCTGCCGCGTCGCCCAGCAGCGCCAGCATCTGCTCCCGCGCAGCGTCGAGCGTATGCGCGCGCATACGGACGATATCGTCTACCGTGTGCCGGTAGGTCGCCAGCGCCTCGTCCTGCATCCATTCGTCCAGCTTTTCCGCCGGGATCGCAAGAATTTCGGGGTTCAGGAACGCCGTTGCGGCGCTGAACTTGACGAGCAGGCTTTCGCTGCGGGCGGCCATTTCCTGATTTTCCGCAACAGAGCCGTCCTCTGTCTTCTTCAAAAACGCATAGACATAGGGCATCTCAACCTTAAACATGGAGGCATAGACGGTGTCAAGCCCCTTCTTGAACGCTTCCTTGGACGTGCCGAGTGTGCCGGGAATTGCGGCCAGCGGTGCAAGCGCGGCCTCAGCCTCCTGCATTGCGGCTTCCCACGCCGCAGTGTCCGGGTAGATCTTCGTCAGGTCCCACTGGAACCGGATATCCTGCTCGCTTCGTTTCATAGCGTATCCTCCTTTATAGATACTTCTATTATAATGACCAAAATCTTTCCTGTCAACGTCCGCTGCGGATGGGCAGGCAGTTGCTTTTTTGTCATATTCAGGGTAAAATAAATAAAAAAACCTCAATTGGGGGGAATACGATGAAGAATACTGCTCATTCCGCGCGGCAGTTTGCTTTCTGCTGCGTGACCACGGTTCTGACGGCGCTGCCGGCAGCCCCTGCGCTGCAGTGACGTCCGGCGCATAAAGCGCCCATAAATTTTTGGAAAACTCCTCCTGATTTTCCTTGCACATTGCGGCAGGATGTGTTATATTAAATTAAAGAAAAAATGAAGACGTGTGCCCAGAATGCCGGACGGAGAGAACTCCTGCCCGGCGCAAAGCGTCCGCGAAAATCCAATGGCGCAGCCATTTTAAAGATAGATGTTTTCACTACAAGAAGCAAACAATAAAAAAGGAGGAAATCTGAGGTAATGAAGAAGAGATTGATTGCTTTTTTGTTAGTTCTGATTATGGTGCTCGGTATGCTGCCGGTATCGGCGATGGCGGCTGGCAGCGTAGTTACTGCGCGCGGCAGCGCAGAAAATCCAATAAGGATTTATGAAAACTCTGGGAATCAGGCAGAGACGAGTAATGGCAGTGTACAGGTTCCTGTTGGAGAAACTGTCACCGATTCCGGCGTACTGACTTTTTCGACGTACAGTGCGATCGAAGGTGTTCAGGTAAGTACTGGCGGCTTTACTTATTGCGACATTACAAGTTCCAACGAGAATGTCGTAAAAGCGACCGGCGGATGGAACGGCGGTGTGCTGACGATCAACTTCCAGGGCGTTGGGAATGGTACTGCGAGGATTACGGTTGATTATACCTGTACTTGTTCCAAAGGTGCGGCAGCGAATGGCTATCTTATCTACAATGTCACCGTTGGCGATGGTGGCTCCACTGACCCGTCTGAAAAACCGAATGCGCCGACAGCGAGTGACATTGGCGCTTTCCCCGATGCAGGCAAAGCTGTACTGCTCCACTGTGTAGACGCGGGTGCTCGGGGGCATGATGCTACGGCTAGTAGTTTAAATAAGGTGCAGAACGGTTATTCTGTTGGCGAGGTTGTAGAGAACCCGGGCACTTACTATAACGTCGACGGAGGCAAGATAACAAAGGAACAGTTCCCGTGGATGTGTGTGGTGACAGTTCATGCTGCTCCGTTCATCGAGCTATATAACAGCAACTTCAGCGAAAGCTATGGTGTACACAAACTTGCCGGAACCAGTAATGCAACAGCCACCCTTCATTGGTTTTGGCACAATACATACGGATGGCAATATCTAGAAAATCCCCCAATACAATTTAATATTACAAGGGATACATCCGAAAAGACCTACACCCTGACCTATGACGATAACGTCACGGACGATTCTGTATCCAATATGCCGGTACCCAACCCGCAGACTGAAAAGTCCAACACCGGCATGGTAACGTTCACCGTTTCCCGCGCGATTCCTGCCAGAGAAGGCTACAACTTCCTCGGCTGGAATGGGAATCCGAACGATACGACTGTCACAGTCAGAGGCGGCAATACGATTACAACACCCAGAGAGACCACCAACCTCTACGCGGTCTGGGAGTCGAAGACCCCGCCCACCGACAAGCCCGCCAAGCCCACGGAAAACGACGTGACCGGCGTTATTGTAGATATTGTCTGCGTTACGACAACCGGAACGCATGATACGGTACAGTATCCGCTCGGACACCCGACCGACGCACAACATACGATCGGCGAGGTCGTAAGCGATGGCGCGGGCGGATATATCTGCCCGGTGACTGTCCGGACGGCATGGTTCGTGCAGCAGGCCAGCAATCTGGTCTGGAAGGTGCAGCACACCCCGACCGCGCAGACCATCACGTTCAACCTCACCTATGATAAGACGAATAAGAAGTGGGTGAAACCGGCAGCGAACCCGCGGATCGAAGCCACGCATGAAGTGACCCCACCCAGAAAGCCCGCGCTGAATGAGGGCAGTCCGGTTTGCGTCCAGTGCGAAAAAACCAACAGCATACATGTTCAGAACGGGAAGGATTACGCGCGTATGTATTTCGGCGTGTCTGATTCCACCCGATATACGGAAGTTCTGAAGGACGGCAAAAACGTCTGGAAGGATGACAACGGCGTCTGGACATACCAGATCAAGCTTAAAAAAGACAAGTATATCGAAGCGTTCAACACCACTCCGCTTATCAACTCCGAGCATACAGACCTGTATCCGGATCAGGACGCCTACGTCACATGGAAGCGTGACGGCAACCAGTGGAAGATCGTCCCGGTCAGCCCGAACCAGAGCGGCATCGGCGCAGTCATCAACGTCACCTGCAAGCTCAAAGCCCCGACGGCTGACGAGCTGAAAAAGCTTGATATGGCTGTTCAGGTCAAGTGCGTTGTAGATGCTGCGCAGCAGCATACGAGCGCCTACGGCCTGCTCGGCGAGTACGATAAAGACTACTTCGTCGGCGAGCCGAAGAAGGTCGGGGACGACTGGCTTTGCGACATCAGCTATGACCCCGACCCCTATGTGGCCGCGTTCAACAAGGCGTTCCCGACCCCGAAACATATCCAAAACGATGAGAAGATCGTTCCGGTCACGCTGATCTGGGCCGGGGGCAGCTGGCAGATCAAGACGCAGGGCCGCGTACATGTGACGGAGGAATATACCGTTACCTACACCGACGGCGTAGATGGTGAAGAGGTTTTCGCCGATCAGGTCTATTCTGACCTTAGGAAGGATTCCACGACCCCCGCGTTCAACGGCACCCCGACCCGCACCGGCTACACCTTCGCAGGCTGGGAGCCCGAAGTTGCGGCAACGGTCACGCAGACTGTGACCTATGTTGCGAAGTGGGAAGCCAAAAAGGCCAACGTCCACCTCATGATCTTCAAGTCCGGCGATCTGAGCAAGCCGATCGTGGATGTTCCGTACGCCGCCGATAAGCTTGCTGGCGATACGATTGACCTTACGAAGATCGATCCGAGCAGCTATCTCGATTTCGACTTCGAGATCGACGGCGGCTGGTACGACGACGGCATGTTCAACAGCTACAAGCGGTATCTGGACGGTCTGCAGGATAAACCCGCCGGATTGGAGAAGCTGCTGATCACCGGAAACTGGCAGAATCTCAAGCTCATCGTCACCGAGCTGGTTCCTGTCGTTTACTTCGATTCTCTGGAATCGCTGACGGCATATCAGAACGACCACTCCAAGACGGAGGGCATCCTCCGTACCACCAAGGCCCGCGTTGGCTCGGCTCTGCCCACCGCAGACGCGCCCACTGCGACCCGCGACGGCTACACCTTCACCTTCTGGAGCCGCGAAGGCCAGACCACGGACGTCACCGGCCAGACCGTCAACGGCTGGACGAACCTCGTCGCCAACTGGAAGGTCACCCCGCACAACATCTACGCGTATGCAAGACTGAACAGCTATTTTGCACCGCTGACCACGAGCGAGTTCGATACGCCCGTCACGCTGAATGAGGCGACCCTGTCCCGTCTCGGCCTCGGCAGCTACAACAGCCTCGGCTACATTTCTATCGGCAGCTTTACCTTTGATGCAATGCCGCTGACGAGCGATCTGTACTTCGACGATGATGCAGAACTGAGCGCAGTTGCTGAGAAGCTGGCGACCGACATCGCCCTCGAAACCGGCGTTTCTGACAAGATTGCCGAGAAGATCGCCTGGACGGCCCTGTACAAGACCGTAAACGAAGAGGACATGGAGCCCGGCTATCCGGCAGAAGCCGGCTACCAGCTCTCCGGCAATCTGAACCTCGCATCCGTTACGTTCAGAGCCGGTGCTGAGAACGTCGAGAATATGCCCGCTGTCAACTACACCTATGACGACGGCGCGATCGACTTCTACGACTTCTACTTCGCTGGCGACACCATCACCCTGCCCACCACTGAGCCGACCCGCGAAGGTTATAGCTTCAAGGGCTGGAGCGTTGAAGTCATTCCGGCTGAAAATGATGCCGACCACCTTGACGCTGACGGCGCAGACGATGCGGCCGATGAAACGCTCCTCAAGGCTGGCGACACCTACACCATCACCGCGGGCGGCGTGATCTTCACTGCACAGTGGGAGAAGAAGACGTTCACAGTCAAGTACTACCTCCCGGATGAAACCGGTGCGTGGGTAGAAAAGAAGATGGACACGGTTGACTCTGTTGACTATGCCACCTACAGCCTGTGGACTCCGAATGCAGAAGATGGTTACGAATTCAGCGGCTGGTATCAGAAACCAGCTGATATTGGCGTAAAAGCTAAGGTCGAAAAGCTGTACATGGCCAAGGAATGGAAGCTCTACGGCAAATTTACGCCCATTGAGTACACCATTCAGTATGTATACAACGACGGCAAGGCCACCAGCACCAACCCCACGACGTACACGGTTGAGAGCGATACCATCACGCTGGCCGATGCGACCGGCGCTGACTGGGGCAAGACGTTCCTTGAGTGGCACGACGAGAACGGCCAGAAGATCACCGAGATCCCCACTGGCTCGACTGGCGACCGCGTTATCACGGCATACTGGAACTGGCCTGTCCATCTCCACTACCTCGATAAGGACAACAACGAGATCGACAGCGCTACGCTCTATGTCAGCGAGCTTGAACCCGGCGCATGCGTCCTGCCGACCGGCGAAAAGACCGGTTATGACTTCGACGGCTGGTATGAAGCCCAAAAGGATATCGGCACCGCCAGTCACAAGCTGAACGCTCTGTCCATAGCCAAGAAGTGGGAACTCTACGGGCGCTACACGGCAAAGACCGACGTGAGCTACACGGTCAAATACCTGCGTGAAGGCGACAATAAGGTTCTCGCGCCTGAAAAGGTCGTGACCGATCAGACGTTCGACACCGAAGTGACCGAGCAGGCCGCAGACGTGGTCGGCTACACGCCGGACGCACCCAGCAAGACGATGATCCTTGATGAATACAACAAGGTTCTCACGTTCTCCTATTCGGCCAACACCTACGACTACACCGTCCGCCACATCAAGCAGCTGCCCGACGGCTCCTATGACGAGGAAAACGCTGAGGTCGAAACGCTGAGCGGCAAGTTTGAAGCGCTCGCAGCTGTGACTGCGAAGGACTACGGCTCTCACTATCCGACCAACGACGCTGACACGAAGCAGAACATCAAGATCGAAGAGGGTCTGACGATCGATGTCAAGTATGATCTCGACGAGCATACCCTGACCTTCGAAACCAACGGCGGCTCCGCCATCAACCCGGTCACGGTCCGCCACGGCAATGCAGTTGCAAGACCCGCTGACCCGACCAAGGACAAGTACACGTTCATTGGCTGGTATGCCGACCCCGAATTCACCGAGGAGTATGACTTCGCAACGGTTCTGGAAGCAGACAAGACCATCTACGCCAAGTTTGAACTGACGTCCACCCCGATCGGCGACATCTATGTCCGCTACGATGTGCTCCACATCAAGCAGCTGCCCGACGGCACCTATGATCTGGCCAACGCTGAGGTCGAGCACCTGAGCGCCAAGAAGGACACCACCGTCACCGCGGTCATCAAGGATTACAGAGCAACGCATCACGTCAATGTCAACCGCACGCTGAGCAAGCTGACCGGCACGGCTATCCAGCCCTACAAGGGCGTGGACGGCAAGCCTGTCTACACCATCCTGTCGGTCTACTACGATCTGGACTTCCATACCCTGACGTTCGACACCATGGGCGGCTCCAAGATCGCGCCGGAAACGGTTCGCCATGGCCTGACGGTTGCGAAGCCCAAGGATCCCGTCAACGGCGGCTACATCTTCGACGGCTGGTACACCGACAAGACCTACAGGACCCCGTACAACTTCGCGACCCCGCTGACGCAGGATACGACGATCTATGCCAAGTGGTTCCTGATCGTCCTGCCCGGCGTCACCGTCAAGAAGAACACCCCGAAGCTCAACACCGCTGATCACTTCGCGTATGTCCAGGGTTATCCCGACGGCACTGTGAAGCCCGCAGGCAACATCACCCGCGCTGAGACGGCCGCGATCCTCTTCCGTCTCATGGATGATGCGTCCCGCAAGACCTATTACTCCACCAAGAGCGGCTTCCGCGATGTCGCCTCCGGCAGCTGGTACAACACCTACGTTGCGACTCTGAACAACGCCGGTGTCATTACCGACAGCTCCAACGGCTACTTCCGCCCGAACGAAGCCATCACCCGTGCAGAGCTTGCCGCCATGCTCGCCAAGTTCTCCGAGACGACCAGCGCTGCGAACTACTTCAATGACGTGTCCGCCAAGTACTGGGCGGCCAACGCCATCGCCATCTGCGCCAAGCTCGGCTGGATCACCGGCTATCCCGACGGCACCTTCCGTCCGGACAAAAACGTGACCCGTGCTGAACTCATGGCTATGATCAACCGTGCCACCGGCCGTGCCCCCAAGTCCGCCGACGCATTCCTGCCCGGCATGAAGACCTGGATCGACAACACCTCCGATAAGTGGTACTACCTCGACGTGCAGGAAGCTACCAACAGCCATTCCTACACGGTCAAGGGTTCCGAAACCTGGACGGCTCTGACCTCCGACCCCAACTGGTCGCTGTACGAGTAAGCCTCTTCGGACGCAATTCCCCGGTATAATCCAAATCAGCCCCTGCCGCCAATTCGGCGGCAGGGGCTGAAAAATTCCCCCGGCGGCGCAGTCCACGACGGACTGCCGCTGGGGGAAGCTTTTTATTTTTGGACGCTGCGCGTTATAACCGGCCCAGACGGAACTGCTCGATCATTTCACCGGTCAGGCTGATGTGGGAGTGATCCTCCGGCAGCTCGCTGCGCAGGTGCCAGTTCGCCTCTGCCAGCTCGGATTCCTGCACGGTGATCCTGTCGCTGCCGTCCAGCTCACAGACGAAGCCCATCAGGAGCGTGTCCGTGAACACCCACGGCTGGGATTTGTAAAAGCGGAGGTTTTTGACCCGGAGGCCTGCTTCCTCCATGACCTCGCGGTGCACCGTGTCCTCAATCGACTCACCGATCTCATTAAAGCCCGCGATGAGGGCATATTTTTTGAACGGCCGACCGCGATAGCGCGTGAGCAGCAGCCGGTCGCCGTCGTGCACCGCGACGATCACAGCCGGGCAGATCTTCGGGTAGACCGTGTTTTTGCAATGCGGGCAGACCATGGCGCGCTCGATCGTGCTTTTCTCCATGCGCGCGCCGCATCTGCCGCAGAATTTCTGGGAATCATACCAGCGGTACAGGCTTTCGCCCGCAGCGGCGGCGAACAGCGCCAGACTCGTCCCGTCCGTCATGGCGCGGAGCGACGAAGAGGGAGCATAGCGGAACGTGTCTGTCTCGCCGGGGTGGGCGGAGACGAGATAATATGCCGTTTCGTCAATGGAAAAGGCGTACTGCGCCTCGCCGCCGTCCGGGATCTCGCACATCCGGGGCAGTGTGAGCGTTTCGCCGCTCAAATTACAGTAAACTGTATGATCCGGCTCAAAAATCAGCGCAATATCATCCGGCGACGGTGCTTTCCACGACATTTCATTGTGATACATATGCGGATACAGATCCTGAAGCATAGCTTTCCCTCCTCAGCGCCCGGCGAAGAACACTTCGATCTCCGCCCGGCCTGCCTGTACGCTGCCCTGCGCGAAAAACGGCTTTCCGCCGCCGCGTCCGTGCAGCTGCGCGTTCAGCTCCTTTACCAGCTGCCGCAGATCGCCGTCCTGTTCGCCGACGGCGTATTTATAGCCATCGGCGTCGCTGCCGGCAAAAACAGCCGCACGACCCCCGCAGGCCGACATGACCAGATCGGTCAGCCGCCGCAGGCTGTCCGGGTTCATCGCAGGCTCAAACAGCAGGACGTTTCCTGCCCCGGCAAGTGCCTGCGCCTTCTGCGCAAACACAGTTTCCTCCAGGCTGGCTGCGCGCTGCTTCTGCGCAGCCTCCGCGTCCAGAAGCCGACGCACGGCGGCAGCCGTCTCCAGCGGCTTCGCCGACAGCAGGCCTGACACGCGCCGGTTCTGCTCGGCAATTTCGCTCAAATAGGCAAGCGCACGTCTGCCGCACAGAATTTCCAGCCGCACGCCGTCATGGAATTTCACGCAGGAGAAAATTTTGATCAGCCCAATTTCCCCGGTGCTGCTTACGTGCGTCCCACAACAGGCGCAGATGTCCACGCCGGGGATGGTCACGATGCGCACCTGCCCGGTCAGCTCCTTTTTGCTGCGGTAGGGGATGGTTTTGAGCGCCTCGGCATCCGGATATGTAATTTCGATCGGGACGTTTTTCCAGACCCACTCGTTGGCCTCGGCCTCGACGGCGGACAGGTCCTCCTGCGTCAGCATACCGGAAAAATCAATGGTCACAAAATCCGCGCCCATGTGGAAGCCGACATTTTCATAGCCGAAGCGGCGGTGTATCACGCCGGAGAGAATGTGCTCGCCGGAATGCAGCTGCATGAATTCGAACCGGCGCTCATAATCGATCTGCCCATCGACGGTCTGCCCCACGGCAAGCGGCTGTTCACAGAAGTGGACGATCTCACCGCTGCGCTCATGCGTGTCGGTCACGCGGACACCGGACAGAACGCCGGTGTCGCCCGGCTGGCCGCCGCCCTCGGGATAAAAGCAGGTTCTGTCCAACACAACGTCATAGCCGTGCTTTCCCGGCTGACAGGATACAACGCGCGCTTCAAACGCTGCCTGATGCGCGTCCTGATAATAGAGCTTTTCTGTTGCCATTTTGACACCTCTTGTCAGATTTTTAACTATCATAGCACACAATCCGTCAAAATTCCACTGGAATTCGTTCGGATTTTGGTTGACAAACCGGGGAAATCAACCTATTATATAAGTTAGGCGATTTCAAAAGCGCCCGATATTCTGAAACAAAAAGGGGGAAGAACAAATGGACGCAGGAAGTAGTAGCGGCACATCCGCAGGCCGAAGTCGGCTCGAGCACCAGCCGCCTTTGTGCGTCCAGTGCTTGCAGCCCCTGTCATTCTTCGATTGATGTGCCTGCGTTGTGTCTTTACCTTCCTATTCTTTACATTTAGGAGGAACAAGACATGGCAGAAAACAATTTTTCCCTGCAAAAGACCCTGACCATGCTGCTCGACGAGAAGAAGTATCATTCTCTGCGCGACATCCTCAGCACCATGAATCCTGCCGACATCGCCGCCATTTTTGACGATCTCGATCAGGCGCGCCTGCCGCTTCTGTTCCGGCTTCTGCCGAAGGAGCTGGCCGCCGAAACGTTCGTCGAAATGGAGCCGGAGGCGCAGGAGCTTCTGATTCAGGGCTTCTCGGATTCCGAGCTGAAGGAGGTCATCGACGAGCTTTACGTCGACGACGCCGTCGATATCGTGGAGGAAATGCCCGCGAACGTCGTGCAGCGCATCCTGACCCAGGCCGAGCCGGATATGCGCAAGCAGATCAACGAGATCCTGCGCTACCCGGAGGATTCCGCCGGCTCGATCATGACCACCGAATATGTCTCCCTGCGCCCGAATATGACGGTCGAGGAAGCGATTTTGCGCATCCGGCGCACGGGCATCGACAAGGAGACGATCTACACCTGCTACGTGACGCGCGGCCATAAGCTGATTGGCCTTACGAGCGTCAAGGACCTGCTTCTGTGCGAGGACGACGATGCGACCATCGAGTCCATCATGCAGGAGCACGTCATCACCGTCGGCACGCTCGACGATAAAGAGCAGGTCGCCCAGATGTTCAGCAAGTACAACTTCCTCGCTCTGCCGGTCGTGGACACGGAGAACCGGCTGGTCGGCATCGTGACCTTCGACGACGCCATGGACGTCATGGAAGACGAGGCCACGGAGGACATGGAAAAGATGGCCGCTATGCTGCCGTCCGAACACCCGTATATGCGTTCGACCCCTGTCGAGATCTGGAAAAACCGTATCCCGTGGCTGCTGCTGCTGATGGTTTCGGCGACGCTGACGGGCATCGTCATCACAAGATTTGAAAACTCGCTGGCCGCCCTGCCGTGCCTCACGGCGTTCATCCCCATGCTGATGGATACCGGCGGCAACTCCGGCTCGCAGGCCTGCGTGTCCATCATCCGCGGCATCAGCCTGAATGAGATCGAATTCCGCGACCTGGGACGCGTGGTCTGGAAGGAGATCCGCGTGTCCGTCCTCTGCGGCGTGTGCCTGGCAATCGCCTGCTTCGCGAAGATCATCGTGGTCGATATGCTGCTGTTAAAGAGCGAGAGCGTGACGTATCTGGTAGCCTTTGTCGTCTGCGCGACGATGGCCGTGACGGTCTGCCTTGCCAAGATCGTCGGCTCAACGCTGCCGCTGCTGGCTAAAAAGCTCGGCTTCGACCCGGCTGTGATGGCCTCGCCGATCATCACGACGATCGTGGACTTCCTGTCCCTGCTTGTCTATTTCGCTTTTGCGACCGCAATGCTCGGCATCGGATAAAAAACCGCCCGCTGCACATAATGTGCAGCGGGTTTTTGTGCAAAAACGGCAAAAAACAGACGCAGTTGGTAGGGGCGGGGCTCTGCTCCGCCCGGCGGAAAACGCTGCGTTCGCGTGAGAACTTGCGGCAAATTCGTATGCAGTTACCCACTTGGTTGTAGGGGCCGACGACTCTGTCGGCCCTGAAAATGCTGCGAATTCGCCATGGATTTCCGTAAAAATGCTGCGTCCTGCGGGCGGACAGAGTCGTCCGCCCCTACACCGAAATGCGCAGATGCATACGAATTTGCCGAGGATTTCCGATGATTCGGTGCATTCTGCCGGGCGGAGCAGAGCCCCGCCCCTACCAAAATTGTGCGTATTTTTGGGGGTGCTCCGAAATCTGCTGCGGTCGAATCCGCTCAGCGCAAAACTGGGAACAGGAGCTTCTGGTTTTCCTGCGTGTACATATTTTCCCGCGTAATGAGGACGCAGGAAACCTCAACGAAATCGTCGGTCTGCTCGCCGTTTGCCACGCGAACGGCCTGCTGGACGGCCACGTAGCCCATGTTGAACGGCCGCTGCGTGACAATGGCCTGAATGATGTTCTGCTCTAAAAACTGGATCTGCCGCTGCGAATTGTCGCAGCCGACGACATAGACGCGCCCGCCCATGCCCAGCTCGACCAGCGCGTTTGCCGCGCCGACGTTGCAGACCTCGTTCGTGCACACAAAGCCCCGGATCTCCGGGTCGGCGGAAAGAAGCTCCGTCGTGATCGTCTGCGCCTGCTCGGTCGAGTTGTCGCAGCAGAAGCTGCCGAGGATCTCGATATTTCCTGCCTCGTTCAGTGCGTCCAGAACGCCGCGCGTGCGTTCAATGCCCGTTGTGGTCGTCAGCATATGCTGAATGACCGCGACCTTTCCGCCCTCCGGCAGATAGGATGCCATGGCGCGGCCCATCTCCAGCCCGATCTCATAGCTGTTGCTGCCGACAAAGCAGGCGCGGCCTGCGGCATTGACGTCCGTGTCGATCGCAACGACGCCGATCCCGGCAGCGATGGCTTCCTCCGTTGCTTCCGCGCAGCGGTCATAGTCCGCGGCAGAGAGGATCATGACGTCCGGCTTATCCGCTGTCACCTGCCGGATCAGCTCGATCTGCTTGTCAATGTCAATTTCGCGCGGCGAGGTCAGGACCTTCAGCTCGACGCCGTATTCCTCCGCCGCCTTTTCAACGCCGGACAGGAGCGTTCCCCAGAACTCCGCGACCTCTGTCACGGTTTTCAGAACCAGCGTCACCCGCAGCGGCTTCTGTGCTGCCGCGCAGCCCGCAAGATTCAGGAGCAGACAGAGCAGCAGGAGAAAAACGGTGCATTTTTTAATCCTCCGCATGGCTGTCCTCCTCCTTTCCACGTACAATGGGCAGCACAAGCATGACCATTGTGCGCACACCGGGCGTAGAATAATACTTCATAACGGCGTCCGGGCCGAAGAACAGCTGCAGCCGCTCGTTGACGTTATAAACGCCGATCTTGGTGCTCTCCGCGTCGGATTCCTTTTTGTCGAGAATGGTTTCCAGCTGCTCCGGCGTCATGCCCACGCCGTCGTCCTCGACGGTGATGAGCAGGCGGTCCTCCTCCAGCAGCGACTCAATGCGCACCGTGCCGCCCTGCTGCTTGACCTTGATGCCGTGATAGATCGCGTTTTCCACCAGCGGCTGCAAAATGAGCTTCGGCAGCAGGCAGTCCTCCGTCTGCGGGTCAAGGTCGATCTCGTAGCGGAGCTTTTCGTTGTAGCGCATCTTCTGGATGGTCAGATAGCTGCGCACATGGGCGATCTCCTTTTTGAGCGTGTTGGTGTCGGAGCCGTCGCCGATGGAAGAGCGCAGCAGCAGCGCCAGCGCACTCGTCATCTCCACGACCTCCGCATTGCGTCCGGCGTGGCTCATCCAGATAATAGAGTCGAGCGTGTTGTAAAGAAAATGCGGCTGGATCTGCGCCTGCAGCGCCTTCCATTCGCTCTTGCGCTTCTGCTCCTCGCTGCGCAGCCGTTCGTCCATCAGTTCGGCAGTTTTGGCGATCATGTGGTCAAAGCTGTCGGACAGCTGGCCAAGCTCCGTGCGGGAGGATACCTGGCTGCGCACGTGCAGATCGCCGTCCTCCACGCGCCGCATCGTCTGCATCAGACGGCGGATGGGTCCTGCGATGGAGCGCGAGAGCTGAAGCGCGAACACCAGCGCAAGAATGAGCGCCGCCGCCGCGATGAGCAGATAGGTCTTGTAGATCCTGTCCTGACTGCGCAGCAGCTCCTGCGTGTAGGCAACGCCCACCGCCGTCCATCCGGTGGCCTCCGATGCGCAGGCTACATAGAGCCTGCGCATCCTGCCCTTGCCGGAGAGCGTGCGGCCGTCCGCCGCTGCCAGCACCTCCGCGACGTTTTCCTCCTTCAGTCCCGCATAGATCAGATCCTGCTGCGGGTGCCAGAGGATGCCGCCGCTCTGGTCGATCAGATAGATATAGCCCCGGCTGCCGAGCTGGATATCCGCGCAGAGCCGGTCGATGATCTGGTAGTTAAGGTCGATGAGCAGAACGCCCTGCATATTCCCTGCGCGGTCGAGCACGGCCTTGGAGAACGAAACGACCCAGTTGTACTGGCCCGCGATCAGGTTTTCCACGCGCGAGGACGACACCTGCACCTCGTTCGGCTCCTGCAGCGCGGCCTGGTACCAGTCTGCATTCTGGTAATTGGAATATGTGTTGAGCGACGCACCCTCGCTTCCGAACAGCGCGCCGCCGGATTCCGGGATCAGGGCGATGGCCGTGATCTCCGAGCGGATCTTCTGTGCGGCGGCCAGCTGCTCCTGCGCTTCGCGGCAGGCCGCGTCCGTCAGCCGGTGCTCGTTGGCCGCACGTAGATAGGCCGCGACTGCGCCGTTGTCGACAATAAAATCGGAAATATCCTTCATGTACTCCACGTACATATCAAGCTCGGCGTTGACGCGGCGGATCAGCTGCTCGGTGTACTCCGTCGAGCTGTCCAGCAGCTCGTTCGTCGAGACGCTGATCGACACATAGGTCATGGCTGCCGTAATGACGAGGATCAGCAGCATGAACAGCGCCGCGATCCGCGTGCCGATGGAGTGCCGGGAAAAAAGTCGTGCTTCGGTCATGTCCCGCTCTCCGCCTCCCTGTACTGCCGGGGCGTCATGCCGGTTCTGCGGCGGAAGGTGAGCGAGAAATAATGCGGGTCGGCAAAGCCGATGCGCTCGGCGATCTCATAAGTGCACAGCCCCGTTTCACGCAGATATTCCTTGGCCTTCTCCATACGCAGGTTTGTCAGATATTCCACGAACGACTGGCCGGTCTTTTCCTTGAATACCGTTGAAAAATAGCTGCGGCTGACGCCGAGATGCTCCAGCACGTCCGGCAGCTTGAGATCGCAGTCGGCATAGTGCTCGTTAATATACGCGACGGCCAGACGGCCGCAGCGGGCGGCAGGCGTGTCGTTCTGCTGGGCCTGACATTGCAGAATATAGCCCTCAAGCCGCTCGACGGACAGCCGTACCTCCTCCAGCGCATAGCCCTGCTGCGGAAGGAGCATGGCGGGCGCGCGCAGCAGCTGCTCGCGCGTCAGATGCGAGGCCACGAGGATCTGCAGGCGCTGCAGAACGGGGCGGCACTCGCTCTCATGCACCCTGCGGCGGCGCATACAGGTAAAAAGCGTCCCGGTCAGCTCCAATGCACGGCTGCCGCTGCCGGATTGGAGCGTGCTTGCGATCTGCGCCGCAGTCGGACAGTCGTCCGTCTGCAAAGAGCCGGAGGATTTGCGCAGCTCCGGGTCAAACAACAGTGTCTCGCCTGTGGAAAACGCGTAGCCCAGCGCGTGCTGCGCCTCCTGCGCGGACTGCCGCAGGCCGTCAAGCCCGGCATAGGCCCCGCCGATCCCGATGGGGGCGGTGATCTCCGCCTCCTGCATCACCGCGCGCAGATGGCGCGCTCCGGCGGCGGTGCGCGCCATGAGTTCCGCCGTTTCATCGCCGCTGACGATGAGCATAACGTGCTGGTCGCCGAGCAGCCGGAGCTGCGCGGGCGCACAGCCCTGCGCCACCCGATGTCCCTGCGCCTCAAAGCCCTCGGGGCGCTGCGGCAGCGCCGCCAGCGCGACCGCATGGAACCGCCCGCCAAGCTCAACACCGGCGGCAAGCGTCGCCTCCGGCAGCTCCTGCGCCGTGTCGGACTGTAAAAGCCCCTGAAAGAAATGATCCTTCAGCACCTCGTCTGCCAGCACGGCCCGGCTGTAAAGCCCCTGCCGGTTGTCCCGGCGCGAAAGCTCCGCAGACAGGTTCTCCAGCAGCTGATCAAACTCCTTCGGGCTGACGGGCTTGAGCAGATAATCGTGGACATGGTACCGGATGGCCTTCTGCGCATAGGAAAACTCGCTGAAGCCGGTCAGCACGACGACGATCGTGTCCGGAAATTTCTCATAGATGTTCCGCGCCAACTCCAGCCCGTCGACAAAGGGCATACAGATATCCGTGATGACCACATCCGGCAGCACGGATTCGAGCTGTTCAAGCGCCTGACGGCCATTTTCAAAGACATGGGGCGGCGCAAAGCCGAATTTGTCCCAATTGGTGTTCTGTGCCATGGACTCCCGGACAAGCATTTCATCCTCTACAAGCATGATCTGGTACATACGGCGCGCCCTCCTTTGTATTTGTTATTAGTGTATAACAAAACGGTCAAAATTGCAATCAAATTTAGCAATTCGCCAATATGCCCGTGCGGTATGACGCGGAAAAATTCGCCGATATCGAACGTATCCGGTTGCTGAACGATATTCGGCATGATATAGTAAAGGAAACGCAATGAACAGAAAGGAAGCTTCAGCATGGCAGAACAGGAAGGCAAAACCATACACTCCGTTGCGAAGGCGATCCGTCTTCTCGACATTCTGTCGGAAAGCGGTCAGCCCGCTTCCCTGACGGAACTCTATCAGAAAACCGGCTGGCCGAAGAGTACCATCCACGGCCTGCTGTCCACGATGCGCGAATCCGGACTGATCGAGCAGATGCCGAATGGCCGCTACTGGCTGGGCATCCGCCTGTTTGAATACGGCTGTGCCGTCTCCAACTCATGGGATATCGGTACGATTGCACGGCCGCATATGCAGAGTATCTGCGCTGAACTTGGCGAGAGTGTATTCCTGTCGGTTTTTGACCGTGCAGCAGTCGTAACGCTGGCAGAGGAGGAGTCCCGCGCGAGTCTTCGCGTCGTGTCCGAGGTCGGCGCGCGCCTGCCGGTCTACTGCACGTCGCAGGGCAAGCTTTTCCTTGCCAACAGCTCTCCGGCGGAGTGCCGCCGCATTCTTACACACACCGAACTCAAGGCCTTCACGCCCCATACACTTACCACGCCGGAGCAGTTTGTGCCCGAACTTACCCGCATCCGCGAGCAGGGCTACGCTGTGGAAAACGGCGAGTATAAGATCGGCCTGCGCTCCGTCTCCGCGCCGATCCATGACGTGACCGGCGAGGTGCGCTACGCCATCGGCTGCGTCGGAATGTTCCGGCAGGTGCAGTCCGACGAGTTTCTCCGCGCCATCCGCCTCGTCTGCGCCGCAGCCGAGACGATCTCCCGCGCCATCGGCTATCACGGATAAACAGGCCCGCCGGACAGTTTTTTCTGTCCGGCGGTTATTTTGCTTGCATGTATGCGGCATCGCATGATATACTGGAAGGGAAAAAGAAAGAAAAAGGGGGATCCTTCATGTCCAAGACCTTCCTGCGGCGGCTGTTCGTGCTGGCGCTGTGCGCCTGTCTCGTGCTGCTGGCCGTATTGCCCGCCGGGGCCGATTTCGGCGATTATTCCGGCGATTCCGACTACGGCAGCTCCTCTGATTGGAGCAGCTCCGACTCCGATTGGGACTGGAGCAGCAGCGATTCCGACTATTCCAGCAGCTCCGAATCCTCCGGCGGGATCAGTACCATCGTCGTCGGAGCCATCATCGTCTTCATCGCGATCGTTTCGACCTCACGCACAAAGAAGAAGAAGGGAGCGTCCGGCGGCACCAGCTGGTCCGCGGCTGCGAACCGCAAGCTGAAGCCCATGGCTGAGTATGAGCAGCTCGACGAAAACTTCGACAAGGCTGAGCTGACCTCCAAGCTGTCGAACCTGTATGTACAGATGCAGGATTGCTGGCAGAAGAAGGATATCTCGCCCATCCGTCCGTACTGCACCGACGCGTTCTTCACGCAGATGGACAATCAGCTCCAGCGCAAGAAGCAGCAGGGCCAGACCAACTACATCGAGCGCATCGCGGTTCTGTCCGTGGAGCTGCGCGGCTGGTGCCAGGAGGGCGGCAACGACGTGCTCGTCGCCCGTCTGAACACGCGCATCGTCGATTACACGCTCGACGACAAGACCGGCAAGCTCATCTCCGGCAGCAGAGACAAGGAGAAGTTCATGGTCTACGAGTGGGATCTTGTCCGCACGACCGGCACGAAGACCGAGAAGGACAAACCCATGCAGACCGTCAACTGCCCGAACTGCGGCGCACCGGTCGAGATCAACGCCAGCGCCAAGTGCCCGTACTGCGGCAGTGTCATCACCCTCGAGGAGCACGACTTCGCCCTCAACGCCATCCGCGCCATCTCTCAGCAAACGAGAGGATAACGCGCCCCGGCAAACGCATTCCACTAAAAAACTCCACCGCCCAGGCCGGGCGGTGGAGTTTTTTGAAATCTAGCCTCTGCGCGGCGCTTACGCCTGCAGATTGAGCGCGGGATTCATATAATAGACGTTTTTCTCGTCCAGCCTTCGGCGCAGCAGCTCAATGGCCTCGCCGAAGCGCTGGAAATGCACGATCTCGCGCTCCCGCAGGAAGCGAATGGCGTCGTTCACATCCGGGTCGTCAGAAATGCGGAGGATATTGTCATACGTCACGCGCGCTTTCTGCTCGGCTGCCAGATCCTCCGTGAGGTCGGCGATGGGGTCGCCGGTGACGGCCATGGTCGCGGCGCTCCAGGGCGTGCCGGAGGCGGCCTGCGGGTAGACGCCGGCGGTGTGGTCGACAAAATAATTCGCAAAGCCTGCCGACTCGATCTGCTCCTGCGTGAGCGTCCGCGTCAGCTGGTGCACGATCGTGCCGACCATCTCCAGATGCCCCAGCTCCTCGGTACCAATGTCGGTCAGCAGCCCCTTCAGCTCAGGATACGGCATGGAATAACGCTGACTCAGATAGCGCAGAGACGCGCCAAGCTCCCCATCTGGACCACCATACTGGGAAATTATTACAGCTGCCAGCTGCGGGTTCGGGTTTGCGATGCGGATGGGGTACTGCAGCTTTTTTTCATATACAAACATCGTTTATTCCTCCGTTTCCGCGTCCCAGGGCCATGGATCGTCCAGCCATGTATAGCAGCCGCCCGCGGCGGCCTCCATCTGCGTGAGCGCCATGCCGCTGTCCTCCGCCTGCTGCCGCAGCATTTCATACTGCTCGACGTACTGGTTGAACAGCTGCACGGCCTCCTCGTCGTCCGCGTGGGTATCCAGGTACAGGCCAAGCTCGGTAATGGCGAAATTCGCCGCCTGAAGGTCCTGCATACTCTGCATACCGTCCGCGCTGCGCGGCTCGACGCCGCTTGTGCCGCGATATGGAAGGTCAAGCCCCGGAAACAGCGTGCCCTTCATCAGCGCACGTCCCGCCGTATAGCGGTCGGGGTTCTGCCCCTGGAACGGGACGTAGGGATTGGCCAGCGGCGCGCAGGCGGGAAGCGTTCCCCGCGTATCGCCGCAGCCTTCGGCAGTCTGGGCCGCCTGTGTCTGCATATCAGCCAAAAAGATCGGCTCCTCTCAAGAGATTCGGGCGCATTCGCCCTGAACCAATCTATGCGGCGCTGCTTCGACAGGTGAACGGGGACTCTGTACTTTTTCTCCGTCAGATGGTATACTGAGATAAAATGCCACAGCCGGGCGCTCCGGATGCGGCAGCTTTTCGGGAGGTTCCTGTATGCTTTCTGCGTTTCACGGCCTGTGTATGGCGCTGGCTGACAGCGTCCCCGGCGTGTCCGGCGGGACGATCGCGTTTATTCTCGGCTTTTATGACGATCTCCTGCGTGCGCTGCAGGGCCTGTTCAACGGAAAAGGTCCCGTGCGGCGGCAGAGCCTGCGCGCGCTGCTGCGCTTCGGCATCGGGTGGGGCGTCGGAATGGCTGCCTGTATTCTGGCGCTGGCGGAATTATTTGAGCTGCACGTCTATTTTATGTGCAGTCTGTTTCTGGGGCTGAGCGCGGCGGCGTTTCCGCTGGTAGCCCGCGCGGAGCGCGGTGCGCTGCGAAATACCGCGCGGTACGCGCCGCTGGCGCTGCTCGGCGCGGCGCTCGTCGTGGGGCTTACGCTGCTGCGCGAGGACGCGGCGGTTTCGCTGCGCGTCGACTTTTCGGAGCTTCGCGTCTGGCCGCTTCTGTACCTGTTTGTCTCCGGCGCGATCGCCGTCAGCGCGATGATCCTGCCGGGGATCTCCGGGTCGACGCTGCTTCTGATCGCAGGCGTCTATCTGCCTGCGATGCACGCGCTGCGTCAGCTGCTGCGGCTCGATTTTTCCGGGCTTCCCGGCATTCTGGCGCTTGGGCTTGGCGCAGCGGCGGGCGCAGCGCTGGCTGCCCGCGCCATCCGCGCCGCGCTGCGCCGCTTCCGGAGCCAGATGGTGTGGCTGATCCTCGGCCTGATGGCAGGCTCACTGTACGCCATCGTGATGGGCCCCGCCGGACTTCAGACACCGCAGACTCCGGTAAGCCTTCAGACGTTTTCGCTGCCGGGCTTCCTGCTGGGCGCGGCGGTGCTCCTGCTGCTGGAGCTGCTGCGCGCCCACCGGCCGAATGCGGAAAAATCATCACGGTGACGCACCGGCGGGGGACGGAGCAGCCACGCCGCAGGGCCACCGTTTCGATTCTTTTTGCGTTTTTTCTCAAAATGTAGTATAGTGTACAAAACAAACAGGAGGCGCATACGATGATCGAGGTCGAGTTATCTAATATTTGGGGGAGCGTCAGCCTGCCGGATCTGCTGTCCGGGGAGAAGGATCTGTTTGACGCGCATATGCAGCTCCGGACCAACGTGCCGGACGGCCCGGACTTTCTGGGCTGGCTGAACGCGCCGGAGGGCGTGATGGCCCGTGCAATGCTCGCGATCGGCAAGGCCGCAGAGAAGATCGCGGAGCTCGGCGATACACTCGTGGTCGTCGGCAGCGGCGACGCGCCGCTTGCGGCGCAGGCGGCGATCCGCGCACTTGGAAAAGAGGGGAGTGTCCGGCTGATTTTTGCGGGCACAAGCCTGTCCGCAAGCGCCTACGAGCAGCTGTGCAGCCGGCTCGAGGGGCAGGACTTCTGCCTGCTTCTGATCGCGCAGAGCGCTGTCGATATGGAATGCGGCGTCGCCTCCCGCGCCGTCCGCTGGCTGCTTGACCGGCACTACGGGCCGGAGGCCAGGCAGCATATCTTCGTCTGTGCGCCGAAGGACAGCCTCCTGCATGGTATGGCGCAGGAGGAGGGATATACCTTCCTGGCCCAGCCTGCGCAGCTCGGCTGCGCGGATTCGGCACTTTCGCCTGCGGCACTTCTGCCGATGGCGGTTTCCGGGATCGAGCCGCTCAGCGTGCTTGAGGGCGCGGGACAGGCGTATCATGATTATGACCTGCGCGCGTTTGAAAACCCTGTCTGGATGTATGCAGGCGCACGTCACGCGCTGGAGCTGCGTACGCGGCGCACGGAGCTTCTCGGCATCTTCGAGCCGGACTGCATGGCACTCGGCCGCTGGTGGGCCAGCAGCACGGCCCGGCGCAGCTGCCGCGGCGGATACGGCGTTCTGCCCGTCCCGGCAGAGCTTCCCGGTGCGCTCGACACGCTCGATGCCATGCTGGACGGCAGCCGCAGCGCGTTTGAAACCTTCCTGCGCATCCCGCTGCCCGCGAGACGGCGCAACATTGAGCTTGACTGGAAGGATTACGACGATCTCGGCTATCTCTCCGGCCACTCGGTCGGCGAGGCGGAGGGCGCGATGTTCGACGCGCTCGTGCAGACCCACGCCTCGCTCGATATCCCGCTGATCATCCTCTCCGCCGGGCAGCTGGACGCGCCGCAGCTCGGCGAGCTGTTCTACTTCCTGGAGCTGACCGCTGCCCTGTGCGCCGCGGCTGACGGGCTGAATCCCTTCGACCGCAAGCGCAGTTCTCCGACCAGAGCGCAGGCAGCCGCGCTGCTGCGCGGCTGAAGCCTGCTCCTGTTTACGATTTTTTCACAAGTAGGTTCTTGTGTTTCCGGCAGAAAGCTGGTACAATGAAGCTGACCACATGAGAAAAGGAGGAATGCCCGTATGGTCAATATTATGATGGGCCCCGAAGGCTCCGGCAAGACGAAGCTGCTCATCGGTGCTCTCAATCAGGCAGTTCAGCGCGAATCCGGCAGCATCGTCTGCATCGAGAAGGGCGATACACTGCGCTTCGACGTCGACCACAAGGTCCGGCTCATCGACATCAAGGAATACGCTTACGGCGGTTATCCGTTCCTGCGCGGCTTTATCAGCGGCCTGCACGCGGGAAACTTTGATATCACGCATATTTTTATCGACAACCTTTACAAGCTGTCGCAGGACAGCGACCCCAAGGAAACCGAGAATTTCCTTGACTGGTGCAGCGTCTTCTCCGCAGAAAACAGCGTCGCGTTTACGCTGACGATCGCGGGCGAAGCCAAGGATGCACCGGAATATATCGCAAGATATATGGACTGAATTTGAGATCGCAGGCGCTGCGGGCCTCCCACAGCGCCTTTTGAACGTTGGCAGAGGGGGCGCGGCATGGAGCAGCAGGAATATGCGCAGCGGGGCTATCTGCGCGAGGATTTTCGGCTCTTTCACCTCAAGGGCGCGATGGAGGAACAGCTCGACTGGCACTACCATACCTTCCACAAGCTGATCTTCTTTCTCGGCGGCCAGTCCGGCTACGGCGTCGAGGGGCGCAGCTACCCGCTTGAGCCCGGCGACGTGATCCTCGTCCCGCAGGGCTGCGTCCACCGGCCGGAGGCCGCGCCCGGCGCGCCGTATGAGCGCGTCATTCTCTATCTGTCGCCTGACTATCTCGCCCGCGCGGGGACGGCGGACTGCCCGCTCGACAGCTGCTTCACGCTCGCCACGGCCCGCTTCCGCTTTGTCCTGCGCCCGCAGGAAGAACGGCAGGCGCTGCGCCGCACGCTCTTCGCGCTGGAGAGTGCCTCCGTGCAGCCGGGTTTCGGGCAGGAGCTGCTGGCAAAGTCCCTTCTGACGCAGCTGCTCATTCTCCTGCGCCGCGCGATGGACGCACAGCCGCAGGCCGTGGAGAGCCTTGCGTCCGATGAAAAGATCGCGGCCATCATGCAGTATCTCTCCCAGCACCCGACGGAGTCTGTCTCCATCGACGATCTGGCCGCCCGGTTCTATATCAGCAAATATCACATGATGCGGCGCTTCCGCGCCGAGACGGGCTATACTGTCCATGCGTATCTGACCGGCAAGCGCCTCGCCCTCGCGCGCGAGCAGATCGCCGCCGGGACGCCCATTCTGCAGGCGGCCAGCGCCTGCGGCTTCGGAGATTACTCCGCATTCTGCCGCGCCTACCGCCGCCAGTTTGGCCAGCCGCCCAGCAGCGCAAAGCAGGATGCCGCCGAAACGCCGAAATCGCGAAAAAAGGCTTGACAGCGGGGCGACAATATGCTATGATTCTAAGGCTGAATTTGTCAGAGTGCCTGCGGGTGTAGCACAACGGCCAGGGCACCAGCCTTCCAAGCTGGGGACGCGGGTTCGATTCCCGTCACCCGCTCCATTATGCGCCAGTAGCTCAGCTGGATAGAGCAACTGCCTTCTAAGCAGTAGGTCGCGGGTTCGAGTCCCTCCTGGCGTGCCAATTCAGCCGGGCTAAAAAAAGAAAATTTCATATGGTGGGTGTAGCGTAGTTGGTTAACGCGTCAGATTGTGGCTCTGAAGACCGAGGGTTCGAGTCCCTTCACTCACCCCATTTTCTTTTTTTATGCAGGATTTTGCCGATACGCGCACGGGGATGTCGCCAAGCGGTAAGGCACAGGACTTTGACTCCTGTATGCGTAGGTTCGAATCCTGCCATCCCTGCCATAAGACCCGCTAGCTCAGCAGGCAGAGCACCTGCCTTTTAAGCAGGGTGTCCGGAGTTCGAATCTCCGGCGGGTCACCATGATTGCCGAACACTATAGATGAAATGGCGAAAAAGCCAGTCATTTCAACGTGTTCGGCAATTTTTTATTCTCAAAATTCTTTGGTAACTCCATAGATGAAATCACGGATGGCAGGGGTTTTGAACCTCTGTTTTTCCATATTCAAGGGATTTTTGCTGTCAGCGCCCTTTTTCAGAGGGCTGCGGCGGCTGGATTTCGGAAAAATTGAAGAAAAATCTTTCACAAAGTTATGGGCGCTGGATTGTTGGTTTTCACGAACCAATGACCAGCGCTTTTTTTGCGCTCAAAAAGGGCGCTGGGATTGGAGGTATGAATATGAGCAAAGAACAGACAGCAAAGAAAGAGAGATTTCTGAGAGAGGTGGAGCGGCAGCTCCTGCGCAAAGGACTGGATTCGGAGATGACGGAAGGCGGGATACTCAACGTCAAATGGCACGGTCAGTTGCTCTGTGACGTTGATGGCGACGGTGTGGTTTGTTTCCCGTCGAAGACGGTCATGGGAGTAGACGCAGATGCGTCGCTTCAGACTGTGATACAAATCGCTTCGCAGGTCAGAGAATATATGCCGATCTTTGCACGCGCTCCCGCACTGAAAGCAATCGGGCTGGAGGGCAGCTACAAAATCCTCGCAGATTTCGGGGACGCGGTGCTGGCCGGGCGGCTTGGGAAAAAGGGCGCTAATTTCGTAACATGGGAATGGGATTTTGACCGCAATGGTGTGCATATGGGACACTACTTTATAGAGGACTATGCGGGTGCAAAACGAGACTTCGCCGCCCGTTCCAGGTTGATAGAACCCCAGCGCCTTTTTTCGGACAAGGAACTGGGTGTGATCCGGAATGCGTGCGAGTTTGCATTGGCGGATGACGCGACGCTCACATATGGCGACGAAACGCGGCTCCGCAGCATACAGGAGCAGATCGAAATTCTTCTGCCAAGAAATCAGGAACAGGAACAGGAGCAGGAACAGCGTTCCGAGATGGAACAGACAATGTAATAATCGCAGAGGGCCGGGATTTCTTTTCAGAAGTCCCGGCTTTTTTGCGTTCTGGAGGTGAACGATCATTGTAGATAAATCAAAGCACTGGAATCTGCACATCAGCCGGTGTGCGCCGGACTGCCCGCGCGACCCACCGGAGCCGCTGGTGTGCAGCGACTACGAACGCTGTCAGCACTGCAATTACATGGCGCATGGTTTTCAGTGCAACCATGGAGATGGGCGGTGCGTGCTGACAGACATGGAAGAAATCAGTGAAAGGAGGAAAACCGTTGTTTGATGCGGTGCTGAAAAAGGATAACGATCCAATATCGGATGCTGAGATAGTCGAGTTTCCTATTCCGGAAGATCGATACAAGAAAACGATTCGTGCGTTGAATAAAATTCAGATCGGCTCGGTGCTGGAGCAGGACTGCTGCGTCGCAGACCTTCGTTCGGCTGACTGCCCTGCTCTGCGCCGGATGATCGGCCGGATGGTGAGTGTGGACGAGTTGGACTGGCTTGGAAAGCAGTTGGAGAGCTTCGACCGGTATGAATTGCTGCAATTCAATGCGGCAGCGGAACGCTTCGACATATCCTCGGCGGGTGAAATGATTGATCTCGCCCTCCGTTCCAGAGAGGTGACGGTCATTTCGGATTTCAATGATCTGGATAAGGTCGGCAAGCGGCATTACCTGACCGTTCATGGTGCCAGTAATCCGGAAGAACTGGACAATCTGGATGGCACGGAAACAGCGCGGCTGCTGATGTCCGAACAGCAGGGGCATATAACGCCGTATGGTGTTGTGTATGACAACACCATGAAGCTGGAACGAACCTATGACGGCAAGCATCTGCCGCAGAGCTGGATGAACGAAAACTGCGTCATGGAATTGGAGATCGTGCCGGAAAACGATAAAGATGTAAGGCATCATGATTGGATACAGTTTCCGACAGATCCGCTCAAGGCAGAACGTGCGCTGCTCCGCGTCGGAATTCCTGCCCTCGGTAAAGTGGAAGTTCAGTTTTCTGACAGCCGGTTTCCGGACGAGGTCGTGCGCGCATTGGATATCAGGATCGGCTGCTACTACCAGTTGAATGAACTGTCACAGGTGTGCACCGGTTTTCAGGAACATGACTTCGCCAAGCTCGGCGCGGTCTGCCATCTGGCGAAGCCGGAGGGCATCGAAAGCGTCCGCCAGCTGGCCGAAAATCTGGATCAGTTTGATTTTGCGCCGGACGTCCATACCCCGGAGGAATACGGCCAATACATGATCCAGCAGTCCGGTCGTTATGAATATGACGAGAATCTGGCCGAGTTTTATAACTACGAAGAATACGGCATCAAGCGGATCTTGCAGGAGGACGGCGTATTCACCGATTACGGCTATGTTTCCTACCACGGTACATTGACGCTGGAAGAATTGATGCAGGGAAACACGGCAGAGAGCCACCAGCAGGAACAGGAAGCAAAAATGGAGGGCATGGCATGGTGACGCTGTTTTTAAGGCAGGGCGAAACTGGAAAGCAGGTGCTGCTCTCTTTCCCTGTGACGACCCCGGCAGAAAAAGAAGACGTGACTGCAACGATGGAAAAGCTGAGATCCATATCCAGAACGGTCACGATTCAGGGCGCGGCAAGCGAGGTCATGAATTTGGGGCAACATTTGCGCGGCATAGATCTTGCCGCGGAGGGTGAGCTGGAGCGCATCAATCAGCTTGCCGAACGGCTGGAGCATATGTCGGAAGTCGACTGCGACAAATTTGCAGGGATGCTGGATGCAAACAAGATCTCCGGCACAAAGGACATTTTGCAGTTGACGGAGCATCTGGACGATTACGTTATTCTGCCGGGATGCAGCAGCGCGCAGTCCATCGGAAAGTATCTGATGGACTGCGGTGTTGCGCCGACATTAAAACAGCTCTGCAAAAACATTGACTATGAAGCAGTCGGACAGATATTTCTGGATGCACACAGCGGCGCGGCGTGCAGCCGCGGATTTGTTGTACGAAATGAGCACTTGCCGCGTGCTGTCCTCAAAGGCCTGCACATTGAACCGCAGCAGGAGGCGCATATGAATACACAGATCCGCTATCTCTACCGCGACGCATCCAATTACAAGGTGGAAAATGAATGCGTCGTCACCGGAACGTTCACGCCAGAGCAGATCGCGCAGATCATGGATTGCTGCGATTTGGGCGAATACTTCATCCCGACGCAGGTTGGTCTGCCGGAGCAGAGATTCGACAGGTATGACCCAGAAGAAGACCACTGCTGGTTCGAACTCTCCGAAGACGGCTTCGAGGAAACCGCAAAACCGGCGACGGTCGGGATCAGCGCACAGCAGCTTGTAGAAAACTTTGCTGCTGCGAAAGAACACTGGAATGATACTGCGTTTCAGACGCAAATGAATGAAATGACATTACGAAGAAATTCCTGCGGGCAGCAGCACACGACGAATTGGACGATTACATCGATGAGTTGAATCCCTATGGCTATCAGCCGTTTACGATGGAAGAACTGCTGGACGAGCTGATGAAGTCCAGCTACCTGTTCGATTCCGTGCCGTACTTCTTCGCATGGGCAAGCAAAGTCCTTACCACGAAGTCCGCTTCAAAAAAGAGCACCGGAAAGCCGCATCTGCTGAATTAAGCAAATACAAAAACATATAGCGAAGGCACGACCAAGCGTCGTGCCTTTTGCATTATCCACGATTACCGTGAGCCGTTCAGAAGCGCCGTTGTCCTTGCATTGACACCCATAAGCTCCCGCTGCGTCTGCCGATTTGCCTGACACATGGGCATCAGAAAATTCACAGCCTTTCGGATCTGCTGAAGGTCAGAAGAAGTGAGGGCGTTTTGATGCAGATGCTCCAAAACACGGCTATAAGCGTCCTTCAAGGATGCGGACACGGCAGGCTGAAAGAAATAAGTTGAGATCAGGCCGCCGATCAGGGCGGCTTCGGCATCGGTGTACTGCATGGTTGCTCTCCCTTCGCAAGAATCAAACGAACGGGATGATCATACCACAAAATATTGTAGCAAGCTATTCGCAAAACGACGAAATATATGATGCGCGTCAGCGCGGAAAGGAGAAGTCATGAACGTCAGAAAACCTGTGAATTACAGCACAATGTACCGGGAATTGACCGCAATTCTCGCGCGGAATCTTCCGCAGATGGACGAAGTGTATGCCATCGGCAAAGTCATCGGCCAGCGTCCGGAGAAAGGTGCAGCGGTCGCAGCCGCAGAATTTTTACAGGCGAATTTCCCTGACCACGCAGGCTTTTCTCCACGCAACGTGCGCCGGATGCGCGATTTTTACAAGACTTATGAAAATGACCAAACGCGCCTCCGTCTGGCAATGAAAATCGGCTGGACGCTGAACGTGGTCATCATGGAAGCAGAGTTGACAAGAGAGGCTCGTAAATGGTATCTGGAGCAGGCGCAAGTGCAGCAATGGTCGAAGGCCATTCTGCTGGAAAAGCTGGCATCTGCGGCACATCTGGAAAAACCACTCGACGCGGAAGCGGATACCTGTTATACTAATAAAGAGGCAGAAGATGGGCCGCAGCATCCTGTGGTTGTTGCGTTCCGCCGATGCTGGTTCGTATCACCGTTTCACGAAATTGCTGCTCTGCTACAAGACTTGCCGATTCATTTCTTACGAAGGACAAGCCGAAGAATGCTTCATGCACGATGTTAGAGAGGTGTGCCGATGAATAACAAACTCATGGTCAACGGCGCGGAGATCTCCGTAACCACAATTGAAGACAAGGACTATATTTCGCTGACAGATATGCTGAAAGCGAAAGATGGCGACTTTTTCATTTCAGACTGGCTGCGCAATCGGAACACGGTCGAGTTCCTTGGCATTTGGGAGCAGATCCACAATCCGAATTTTAATTATGGCGAATTCGCCATAATTAGAAGTCAGGCCGGTTTGAACAGCTATAAGCTCAGCGTGAAGGAATGGGTTGAAAAGACAAACGCGATTGGACTCATGGCGCGTGCTGGGCGATATGGCGGTACCTACGCATACAAAGACATCGCCTTTGAATTCGGTATGTGGATCAGCCCGGAATTCAAGATTTATCTGATCAAAGAGTTCGAACGTCTCAAGGAACAGGAGCAGCAGCTTCTCGGATGGGACATCAAACGCAACCTTGCAAAAATCAATTACCGTATCCATACGGACGCGATCAAAGAAAACCTGATTCCGCCGGAGCTGTCGGCACGGCAAATGTCGCTGGTATATGCCAGCGAAGCCGATGTGCTGAATATGGCACTGTTCGGCAAGACTGCAAAGCAGTGGCGAGATGAGAATCCGGGGCTGAAGGGCAACATCCGCGATTACGCAAATGTGTCGCAGCTTGTGTGTCTTTCCAATCTGGAGAACCTGAATGCAGTGTTTATCAATGACGGTCTTCCGCAGCCGGAACGGCTGGCGAAGCTCAATGCAATCGCAATTCAGCAGATGCGTGTGCTGACGGAGGATCATCGGATTTTAAAACTGGAGAAAAAGTAATTTCAATACTTATTGCTTTTTTACTTGGCAAGTTGTATAATTAACTTACAAAAGTTGATTTGATACATTGGGACTTCATTGGTCTAAAGTGTTCGAGTTGCACATCAAGCTGCACCCAAATAGATGCCACTGCGAAAAGCCCAGAAGTTTCAACGACTTCCGGGCTTTTTTGCGCCCATTTTTTCAAGCGTGACAAAAAGATGCCAACTGCCGTGTCAGGCAAATTCGATGGACCTGTACCTTTACCCGCGGCGTTTTGAGCCGCTTTTCCGAGAATTTTTCGGGAAAGCGGCTCTTTTTTGTCTTAGGCAAAACGTAGAATTTAAGTAGGCTCTTTTGTTGGTATTGCTAGATAGACATTCCGAGTGTATGTGCCATTGTGTTGACACGGGCAAAGCCCAAAACACACTATTGCAGCATAACACATTCACGACATTACCGATATTTGCTGTGGGTTCTGCAAAACGCGCCGCAGCTGAGCGAAACTGATGAAGCATGGGCTGAAAAGCTGCTTCCCGCAAATGCCCCGGAAGAATGCTATGTGCCTCATAAATAAAAGACCGCCATCTCGGTGAGCAGCAACTCGCTTTGAGATGGCCTTTTTATACGCGGGGAGGTTTGACGGTTACAGTGCCGCAGAAAAGATGGAGAATTTCATGGCACAGGTGATGTAAAAGCAAGAACAGAACGAGACGGGAAGAATGACATGAGCATTCTTCCCGTCTCACTCTGTATCGTTCCGCGTGTGGGTCGGCCATTATACGGTTATAAGTACAAAAATGCGGCCGCATTCTTCCCACAGATATTTTCTACGATCTGCCCCAGCGTCCGTTCATCCGCCGGGTACTGGCCGCTTTCAGCCAACTCGCCGAGCCTCTGGCAGAGAATACGGCGGTAATACTCGTGGCGTGGGAACGAGCTGAACGAGCGTGAGTCGGTCAGCATACCGACGGACTTCGCAAGCAGCCCGTTTTCCATCAGCTCGTCAATCTGGCGGCGCATGCCGCGGATGGTGTCGTTGAACCACCATGCCGCGCCGAACTGTACCTTGGGCGCGAAGTTGACTGCCATGGTGGAGAGAACGGCGTTGTCGGTCGGGTTCAGGTTGTACAGGATCGTGTTCGGCAGGCTGTTTTCGCGTGCCAGATCACCGAGGAACGCGCCAAGCTGGAACGGATCGGTCGTGAGGCCGACGCTGTCGCCGCCCGCATCCGGACCGACCTCCGCAAGCAGGCGCGGATTCTGATTGCGGATGGGGCCAAGGTGCAGCTGCATGGCAACGCCATGCGCATGATACGCTTTGCCGAGGACGTGCAGCAGCTCTGCCTGTTTTGTGCCCGGAATGTAGGCAAATCTGCTGAACCCGTGGTCGGAGACCTTGCAGCCGTTTTCACAGAAATAGTCCAGCGCCTTTCCCAGCGCTTCCGGCAGGCTGTCCGTGCCGTATTTTTCACACAGCGCGCGCTCCGCTTCCGGGTTGCCACCGAGATAGTTGTCCGGCCGAAACGACGGCAGAACGTGGAACGGGATCGTGGGGTCAGCCGCGATTTTTTTGTGCCATTCCAGCGTGTCCGCCGGATCGTCCGTCGTGCAGAGCACGCGAACGTTCATTTTTTCAAGGAGCGAGACCGCATTGTAGGCTTTCAGCTTTTCTTTTGTTTCCTCCCAGATAGCAGGCGCAGTCTCCGGCGTCAGCGGTGCGTATATCTCAAAATACCGCTGCAATTCCAGATGCACCCAATGGTACAGCGGGCAGCCGACAAGTTGCGGCACGACCTCCGCCCATTTCTGGAATTTTCTGTATTCTGGCGCGTCACCGGTGATATACCGTTCGTCCACGCCGCAGGCGCGCATGGCACGCCATTTGTAATGATCCGCCGCCAGCCACAGCTGCGTCAGGTTTTCGTACTGCTTCCGCTCCGCGATCTCGCGCGGCGGCAGGTGGTTGTGATAGTCGTAAATCGGTTGGTTTTCCGCATACTTATGAAACAACGTCCGCGCCGTTTCATTTTCCAGCAGGAAATCCCTGTCCATAAATGCTTTCATAGTCAGCCCTCAAATTTTTCACGGTTGATCCATAGCCCCAGCGCAGGGTTGGGGATATAATAGATTTCTTCACCGTCTACAGTGTTATATCCGTAGTGCAGCTTTTCGGGATCGTATTTTTTCGCCAGCTCGTCATAGCTTGCTGACCGGAAGCCCACGCTTTCAATCTCCGCCTGCGAAATCTCCCTCACAGCGTAAGTAATGGAGAAGCGTCCGTCGGACGAGCCGTGAATCAGATGTGCAGCCGCGCCCATGTTGTCACGCAGGTCCTGATTTTCCGGCTTGTTGAATTCTTCGAGCGTATGTAGTCTGCCCTGGTAGCCATATTTGCGAATCAGCTTGTCCACCTGCGCATCCTCGCCGAATTTTGTCACGCCGGGGGCTAAGATGATCAGCTCTCCGCCGTCCGCAATCGCCATGCGGGTGCGATAGACGGCCTTATTGCCGAGCCATGTACTCTTGAATTCACTGGGGTCAAGGTAGACCACGCATTTCTGAATGCTATGCTCTACGAAGTCAATATTCTTCTCCTGCGCCAGCTTGACCGCTTCCGTCAGGCAGCTTCTTCCCTCACCAATGAACAGGCCGTGCATGACGCTTTTGCCCTCTGGGGCCGTGCAGACGGTCAGGACGAACAGGATCGGGCGGTTGCTCAGGAAATGTTCCATGCCGTAGTCGAAGATCTTCCGCACGGGCGTATGGTCTTTTCCCATCATGCGCTCCATGCCGTAAACTGCGCCGACCATGTGCGATTTGTTGATCATATCGCTGCCGCCGACGCCGACAAACAGATTCTTCGAGTGGTTCGCCATGCCGATGACTTCATGCGGCACGACCTGACCGGGCGAGATGATGAGGTCATAGCTTTCATCCATCACGCGGCGGTTGATCTCCACGCTGACCGGTTCATGCCAGAGGCCATCTGTGATTTCTTCCAGATAGCTTGCCGGTACTTCGCCGATTTTGACCACATCATGCCGCCAGTCATGGACGATCATGCTTTCATAGGGAATGCCCTTGAACATGATCTCCCACTGCTCTTTGGACACCGGCTCGTGTGTGCCAAGGGCAGGCATAATGTCGGTCTGCACGCCCCGTTCGGTCAACAGATGGTAGTAGATGCCGGTGATTTTCCCCGCTTGCGAATGGAAGCGCGTGAAATCAGGCGGGATGATGAGCACCTTTTGGAGCGTTCGTCCTTCCAGAGACGCTTTTAATGCGTCTTTCAGCTCTGCGTCCGAAATGCCGCCGTTTGCGGCAATTTTATAGATATCTTCCATGTCAGACACCGCTGTAGGCCGAGAAGCCGCCGTCCACGGGAATGACCACGCCGGTCACAAACGATGCAGCCTCATTGTTGAGCAGGAACAGCAGCGCTCCAAGCAGTTCTTCCGCTTGTCCGAAGCGGCCCATTGGGGTCGCAGCAAGAATTTTCTTTGTCCGCGCCGTCGGCGTGCCGTCCGGATTCCAGAGAAGGGAGGCATTCTGCTTGCCGGAGAAGAAGCCTGGCGCGATGGCATTCACGCGGATGCCAACCTTGGAAAAATGCACCGCCAGCCACTGCGTAAAGTTCGACACAGCGGATTTCGCGCCCGAATACGCCGGAATTTTGGTGAGCGGCGTGTAGGCGTTCATCGATGAAATGTTGATGATATTGCAGCCCTCGCGCGCGACCATATCGCGGGCGAACGCCTGCGTGGGGATGAGAATCCCCATGAAGTTGAGATTGAAAACGGAAGCAACGCCCGTCTCGTCCAGATCGAAAAAGCTCTTGGTGTCGGCGTCCAGATCGCCCGGCTCGTAATACTCCTTGTCGGTCGTCGCGCTGGGGTGGTTGCCGCCCGCGCCGTTGAGGAGGATGTCGCAGGGGCCGAAGTCGGCCAGCACCTGTTCATGGCAGGCCATAACTGCGGCCTTGTCCAGCACGTTGCATTCGTAGGCTTTCGCAGTGCCGCCCTCGGCGGTGATCTCGTCCGCCAGCTTCTGCACGTTGGCGTATGTACGTCCCAGCAGCGCGACCTTCGCGCCGCTCGCAGCCAGCGCCCTGGAAAAGACGCTGCAAAGTGTTCCCGCCGCGCCGGTCACGACCGCGACTTTTCCAGTCAAATCCGTGTTCAAAGGAAGATTCATTATGCTGCCTCCTTATGCGTTGTAGGTGGACGCGGCGGTGTTGCCGCCGTGGCCTGTCCAGTTGGTGTGGAAGAACTGCCCTCTGGGGCTGTCGAGCCGTTCATAGGTATGCGCGCCGAAATAATCGCGCTGCGCCTGCAACAGATTCGCAGGCAGGCGGTTGGTGGTGTAGCCGTCGAAGTAACTCAGCGCCGCAGTCATGGCCGGAGCCGGAACGCCGTAAGAGACAGCCGCAGCTGCGACCTTGCGCCACGCGGGGATGAGTTTTTCCATCGTCTCCTTGAAATACGGGTCGAGCAGGAGGTTACGAAGCTCCGGATCTTTGTCATACGCTTCCTTGATCTTGCCGAGGAAGACCGAGCGGATGATGCAGCCGCCGCGCCACATGAGGGCAATGCCGCCATAGTTGAGATTCCAGCCGTAGGTCTTCGCCGCCGTGCGCATGAGCGTGTAGCCCTGCGCGTAGGAGATGATCTTGGACGCATACAGCGCCTGCCGGATAGCTTCGACCATCTCGGCTTTGTCGCCTGTAAAGGCCGGGATTGTGCGTGCGTATTCCTTCGCTGCCTCGACGCGCTCGTCTTTCATGGCGGACAGGCAGCGCGCAAACACAGCTTCGCCGATGAGCGTCAGCGGAACGCCCTCGTCCAGCGCTGCAATGCCCGTCCACTTGCCCGTGCCCTTCTGACCGGCGGTGTCGAGAATCTTTTCCACGATGGGCTGGCCGTCGGTGTCCTTGTAGGCAAGGATGTCGCGGGTGATCTCAATTAAGTAGGAATCCAGCTCGGTTTTATTCCACGCGGCGAAGACCTCGTGCATTTCATCGTCGGACATTCCAAGAAGGTCACGCATGAGCTGGTAGGCTTCGCAGATCAGCTGCATATCGCCGTACTCAATGCCATTGTGCACCATTTTCACGAAATGTCCTGCACCGTTTTCGCCGACCCAGTCGCAGCACGGCGAGCCGTCCTCGACCTTTGCGCAGATGGACTGAAAAATGGGCTTCACATACGGCCACGCGGCAGGACTGCCGCCCGGCATCATGCTGGGGCCTTTCAGCGCGCCCTCCTCGCCGCCGGACACGCCGGTGCCGATGTAGAGCTTGCCCTTGGATTCCACATACGCCGTCCTGCGGATGGTGTCCGGAAAGTGGGAATTGCCGCCGTCAATGAGAATATCGCCGTCGTCGAGGAGCGGCAGGAGTTTTTCAATCATGTCGTCCACGGCCTGTCCCGCTTTGACCATCATAAAGACTTTGCGGGGCTTTTCCAGATTGTCAACCAGTTCTTTGAGACTGTGGCAGCCGATGATGTTTTTCCCGGCGGCTCTGCCGTTTACAAATTTGTCCACTTTTTCCGTCGTGCGGTTGAACACGGCCACGGTGAAGCCTTTCGACTCCATGTTCATGACCAGGTTTTCACCCATAACGGCAAGGCCGATCAGACCAATATCTGCTTTTTTCATATGTATGTTTCTCCTTACCGCTGCACGCGGGCGTTGCCCTTGTAGATGTCCCAGACCTGCTTTTCATCCGCGGGTTCGGCGTAGTCATTCAGGCTCGAAGCCGCCAATACGCCGGTCGCCCAGCCGAATTGCAGACACTTTTCCGGCTCCCAGCCGTTCAGCACACCGTACAGGAGGCCACCGGAGAAGCCGTCACCGCCGCCGATGCGGTCGAGCACCTGAATCTCGCGCGGCTCCTCGACATACCACTTGCCGTCCGCCAGCAAAATCGCGCCCCAGAGGTGCTCATTCGCCGAAATGACCTGCCGCAGCGTCGTGGCAAACATCCTCGCGTTCGGATACTTTTCCTGTACCTGTGAGATCATGGCCTTGAAGGACTTAATTTTGGAAACAAGATCTTTACCGCCCGCTTCGGGGCCTTTAAAACCAAGGCAGAGTTGGAAATCTTCTTCGTTGCCGATGAGCACGTCGGCCAGCGACGCGATCTCGCCGAATGCCTCGGAAAGCGCATCCTCGCGGCCTTTCCAGAACGTCGCGCGGTAATTGAGATCGAACGAAACGAGCGTGCCGTACTGCTTCGCGGCCTTTGCCAGCGCAAGGCTGCATTCCGTCGTCTCGTGGCTCATGGCCGCGATCAGACCGGACAGATGCAGAATGCCGACGCCCTCCTGACCGAAGATGCGCTCCACGTCAAAATCTTCGATAGAAAGTGTCCGACCAACTTCACCAGCACGGTCATTCCAGAGACGCGGTGCGCGCAGACCAAAGCCGGAGTCCGCAACATTAAATTGGTGCCGATAGCCCCACGGCCCGCCCTGTTCGACTTCGACACCCTCAAAGCGGATGTTCCGCGCGCGAAGCTGCCGCTTGATGAAATCCGCAACGGGGCTGCCCTTGACGAATTTCGTAAGTGCAAGGCACTCCCGCCCAAGGCTAGACGCAACGTTCAGCACGTTCGTCTCCGCGCTGGTCGCCTGCATATAAAACAGGTTGCTGTTCTGTACCGCCATCCGCTCCGGCGGTGTGATGCGCACACCCATGCTCGTCGGGCACGCGATGGCATATTGATAGGTTTTCTTCATAGAGTCCTTTCTTTGATTCGGTTGAACCATCAAAGGCCGGGTGCACGCATCCGGCCTTTGTGTATGTTGGGTGTTCGGACTTATTTAGCGTCCGGTTTGCTGATCGTGGCTTTCGATTTAACTGCGATAATACCGAAATAGAATTCCTCGCCCACAAAATCGCTGCTTGTGAGTTCTTTCTCAAAATAGGTCTTGTCATTGATTTTCAGAAGTACCTTGACGGTGCTCTCATTCACATCAATGATGCCAAATTCGATATTGTATGACTGTCCATCGTTCAGACTTGGTACTTCGGACGTTACAAAAACCGCCTGTTTATCCTTGCCGATGCAGCGCAGAACGGCACTGTCTTTGTTGAAATCCACATAAATGCCTCCGGCACCCCAATACACATTGTCCGGCCCGGAACCAAGCGTGAATCCGTCATAACCATCGTCAGCATAGCGCGTCCGCGTATATTTGAAGCGGAAAATCGTGTTTTTGTAGGTCTTTCCGTTGTAGCCGCCGACAGAGTAGGTAGAGTTTAGATCACCGTCTGCTGTGACACTGCCATTCTCAAATGTAAGCGCCTTATTCCAGCCGGTCGTCCAATTCTTCGTATCCGCCAGCAGTTCCGTCACATCGACCACGTCGTATGTGGGTTCGGGCTCGGGATCCGGAACGACGGCCTTGCCGGTCTTTTCAATGGTCACAGACGCGGTGTTGACGCTGCCAAAGCAGAAGTAGCCCGCAGTATTCGCCAGCTTGGAGTCGGTGTAGACCTCATTGAACCATTCCGCGCCGTCTACCTTGACGATAACGCGAAGCTGGTTTGCCGCGATCTGGCAGACGCTGAGCGAAATGTCATACGTTTTGCCATTGTCCAGCGTCAGACCGCTTGTTGTCTTTGCAATCAATCCCGCATCGCCGCGCGCATAAAGCGTAGCTTTTCCATTTTCAAAGGCAATCATCACGCCGCCGCTGTTCCATGGAAGATTTGTGACACTGTTTTCAAAGCTCCAAATGATCGCGCCGTAGTCGTTGCCCTCGCCCGTCGTTTGGGTGTATTTGAGTTGGAATTCCGTGTTGCGGTATTTTTCCTTCTTGTATCCGGCCAGCGCATAGGCCGTCTCGGTCGTACCGGCAATGGAGACCGTGCCGTCGCCGAACGTTGGAGCAGTCTTAAACCCGGCCCACGAGAAGTCCGTCCAGTTTGCCGTGTCTGCGATCAGCGTGTCCAGCGGAAGCTCCGTTGTCTTGTTATAGTGCTTGTCGTTGCCGGACAGGTCGTTCAGCGTGACCTGCACACCGCCGGGGCAGGCAATCGCGCCGAAATATCCGCCTGCACCGTGGAGCGTTGCGTCGGTGATTGTCTCGTCAAACAGCGTCTTGCCGTCCACGGTCACGAAAATGCGCACATCGGTGGAGTTCACGGCCACAATGCCGAAGCTCACGTCATAGATCATGTCGGAGCGGAAAATTTCGCCGGAGGCAATTACACTTTCATAGTTCTTGTCGCCGCGAATCTGAAGCTCCACCTGCTTTTCCTTGATAACGACCAGAACGCCCTTGTCTGCCCACGGCATTGCGACCGGATCGTTCAGATTGAAGTAGAAGCCGCCCCATTTGCCAGCCGTTTCGGGAAGCACCTGCTTATACTTGAAGTTGAACACCTTGCCGGAGAATTTTTCTCCGGTGTAAGCGGCCAACTCATAGCCTGCGTCGCTGCTCGTGATGGAAAGGCTCCCGTCCTTGAATTCCGGCGCATTTCCCGTGTAGGTCTTCCAGCTGCCTTCGCTGCGGACGAGCGTCGAGACGTTAATCTTGTTGCCGAGGCTGCCGAGCTCCACATGGACGCCCTCACCGCTGGCAACCGCGCCGTAATAGCCCTGCATGCCAAGAAGCTTGGCGTTCGTGACCGTCTCATCGAACAGCGTCACATCGTCTGCTGTCAGGACGATCCGCACATCCGTCGAATTCACATCATGCATACCGAACGTCATGCGATAGGTCTTGCCGTTTTCGATCAGGTTTGTCTTGTTCTCCAGAACCGTTGTACTGCTGCCGTCGCGGATCTGCAATTCGATCACGTTCGACTTGATGCAGACCAGCAGGCTGGGATTTTGCCATGGAATCGTGCCCGCGCTCTGGGTATTGAAGAACAGGCCGCCCCATTTATCCGACTCGCCAACCGTTGCGGAGAGCTCCTGCTTGTAGTTAAAGTGCAGCACACGGTTGGTATATGCTTCACCTGCGTATCCTGCCTGCGTGTGGCTGCTGCCTTCAAGGATCATCTTGCCCGCGATGAACTTCGGCGCGGCGGAGCCGTTGGAGGTCTGCCAGTGTTCTTCGTCTTCAATCAGACTGTCGATTACAAGCTTTGTACCGACGCTGCCGAGCACCAGACTGTACCCGCTTATCGGCGCAGTCAGCACGCCGAAGTGCCCCTCAGCAGTGTGCAGATATTGATTGTCCATCTCGTGGCTGAATACCGCAGTCCCATCCACGGTCAGGATAAAGCGCACATCGGTGCTGTTGAGATCGTATACGCCGAAGTCAACGCGATACGTTTTGCCGCTCTCAAATACAAAGTTGCTGTTCAGTTGAAGCGCCTCGTTGACGCCGTCGCGGATCTGAAGTTCCGTACCGGTCGTCTTAGTCACGACAAGAACACCCCTTGTTGTCTGATTGAACGGAAGTGCCTCTGCGTCGCCCATGTTGAAGTAGAAGCCGCCCCAGCCACTGCCGGACTGCTGATAGGTAAAGCGGAAGGTCTTATTGGTATACGCCTTGCCGGTGTAGCAGGCCGTCTGGTAGGCGGAAGCCGCGGTCAGAGTCAGCTTGCCTCCGGTAAAGGTAGGCTTTCCTGCCTTATTTTCTGCATGCGGCGTCCAGTTTTCCGTATCCTCGATCAATGCGTCGATCTCGATCACATCGGTCGCGGTACTGGCGTTCTGGTTGTTGCAGAAGCGGGTGTACGCCTTCTGGAACGCAGCCACGCCGAGATCAAAGTCATACTGGCTGATCGGGTCCTTTGCCAATACGGCCTCCGCGTCGGCAATGGCCGCCGTGATGAGGTCAATTTCCTTCTGTGTCCACTGGCCGGGCTCGTCGCCGATCTGTGCGGCTTCGACCTTAGCTTTGGCCTCGTCTACCAGCGCGCGGAATTCCGTCTTATCTACCGTGCTGGTGAACGCCACGAAAACAGGCTCAGACCAGACAGGCTCGCCCTGTGCGCCGCGGCTGTCCACGGGCGTCAGCTTGCAGCGGATCCACCTGCCCTCGCAGATGGGGGTCACGGTGAACTCGGTGCAGGTCATGTTGTCGCTGACCTTTTTCCAGTTCAGATAGAACAGGTCGTCGCGGCTTTCGGAAATGTAGTAGTTCGCAATGGTCGCGCCCTCGCTGTCGCCGTCCGCGTCAGAGAAGGTATATGCCGCCGTGATGGTCTGGCCGACCTCCGCCGTGCCGGAAACGGAAACGCCGGAAGCAGTCGGCTTCTGGTTGCCGGGGAAGCTCTTCACGCCGATCCTGCTCTGGTCGATCTGCTCGAAACCGGGCAGCTGCGCCAGAACGGATGCATTCAGCGCGTAATTGCCGTTTGCATAGTCGGCAAACAGCTGGCGGTTGTCGCCCTCGCCCTTCAGGATCGCCAGATTTTCCTCGATGCCGGTGATCTTGCTGTTCTGATGATCGTTTGTTTCGACCCAATTACGCTCGCCCTTTTCGCTGCCGCGCGGCGAAGCGTCGGTATAAATCAGGATATTGTTCTCGAAGGTATTCTGGATGTAGAAATCCGTCGCGCCCTCTCTCGCCGCAGCCATCCACGGCCAGCGTTCCGTATACCGTTCGTTGTTCCAGACCTGCTTTAGTGTGTCCGCTGTTCCGTAGCCGCTGTCGCTGGTCATGCGCGTTTCAAAATTGCTGTCGATATACGCATAAAGCGCGCACGGCATATCAATAAAGAGGTTATTTGTGATTACATTGTCATGGCCGCAGTTGATCTTGATCGCTTCGATATAATTTCCAGAAGCACCCGGGCCAAAGATATTGCCGGTGATCGCTGCGCCGCTCAGGCCGTCGTCCATGTAAACGGCGCTGCCCGCGAAGTTGGGATAGGATGCGTCGTTGTTGCCCAGGTTGTAGAAATGATTGTTCCGGATAATCAGTCCCTGGCAGCGCGCGTCACGCCCGCCGTAGACTGCAGCCATATCCTTGCCGTTCAGGATCACGTCATGGAACGAGTTGTTCTCGATCACGCAGTCCAGCGAGGTCTCCGCATCGCCCGCAATGGCGAAGTTCAGCGCGATGTCCGTGATGTTATAGACCTCATTGCTGGAGAAGGTATTCTTCACACCGCGAAGCTTCACACCACCTTCGTTGAACGTGCGGTGCTGGTTCGTATCGTGGATGCGGCAGTTTGAGATGAAGTTGCAGCCCGGCGTCATGGTCTGGAAGTCGCCGCCGTCCAGATACATGGCCGTGACGGACGTATAGGCGATTTCAGAGTTCTGAATGCCGGAGTTCGTGGCGTTGTCGATGCTGATGCCGCCCGCGATGCACCGCAGGCCGGGGGCGTTCCCCGGGTCGAAGGGCGACGAACCCACGCTGCCGCAGGCGTAGAACGTCTGGTTGTAGCCGTAGCAGAACTTGCCCTGTTCCCGGTCGTAGAAGATCGTGCTGGGTTTGCGGGTTCTGCCCGGAGCGGAGTGGGCCGAAACGACGCCGTTGTCGACGGTCATGGTTTCGGTTCCGCTGACGGGCGTCGAGATCCGGCCGCGGCTGAGCAGCGTTTCGTAAATGTCGCCGTCGTTGAGGATCATCGTGCACTGATAGGTGTTGAGCAGGCTCCGGATGTCGAGCTTTCCGGGCAGGTAGACGAACGCATCCTCCTTATGGCCCAGGATTTCGTAATAATCGGTCTCCACGCGCATCAGGTCGTCGTCGGTCGACACCCAGAGGATGTTTTTCTTGTCGGTTTTGTCGTAGGTGTAGAGCATGTGGGTGACCGCCGAGGGGAACGGACTGCCGTTGCGCCGGCTGATCAGCTCCTTTTCGACGGTTCCCTGCTCCGCGCCCGAGTAGGTCTCGGTCAGCTGCGGGTGCATGATCAGTCCCAGGTCCGAGGTGGTTCCGTCCCGGGTGTAGGCCACCACAAGCCCTTCGTTGAATTGGGCCGTCACGATGAGCGTCCACTTGTACTGGTACTTCAGGTCGTGGGCGGTGTCGGTGACCGTCAGCAGGAACAGGTAGCCCTTCGAGGAGATCGGCAGGTCGATCACTTCGTGGAACTCGCGCGTCGTGGCGAGCGAAATCGCCTCCGAGTCGTTGTCGGTCTGACTCACCGTCCATTCGTAGGTAAGCTCCTCGGGATTCTCCCGGCCGTCTTTGGTGATGCGGATGCCCGTGATGTCGAGCCGTGCGTTGTGCACCACCGTCAGCTGCGAGGCGATGGCTTCCGGCACTTCGATCTCCACGGGCGGGATATGGGTGGTCTGCAACGTGCTTT